>OBXF01000779.1_pt1 | contig 22515 bp, 21 predicted proteins | sample 1495371 | NCBI WGS metagenome assembly OBXF01 (sample SAMEA2580143, study PRJEB22360) | human gut metagenome | biome: human gut; feature: human-associated habitat; material: faeces | place: Denmark | collected 2008/2010 | reverse complement strand
TATAGAAACTTATTAACCAAGTAGTCTTGATTGACTACATCATTATTATACTAGGATGTGATTATCTGGTAGAGCAGGCGAGACTTTATGCAATGACCGGAAATGAATATTATATGAATCTTTATTTCAGAGAAGCACATATGACCAAACGAAGAGAACATGCTTTAAAACAGCTTGAGGAATATTTTGATGGTACACAGACTTTTACCTCTTTAAAATCTGCATTAAAATCTTCCGGAGACTTAATGAGTATTGACTATTACTCTATGCGGCTCATTGCGGATGCCAACAGGATTTCCGAAGATTCCCTGCAGCAGGAAGTCGCAGCTGTCAAACTAACTGATGAAGACGCTTTATTAAGTTCGGAAGAAAAATTAAAAAAAGCCAGTTCTATTCTTTGCAACAATACTTATCAGGCTTTACTTGTTCAGACGAAAGCGAATCTGGCAAACTGCACACAGAGCCTTTTGGATTATACTCAGAAGAAACAGAATCGTGCACAGACTATTTTTTTCGACAGTTTCCGTAATCTTAAGATAAGCACCTTTCTCATGGTCTTTCTTATGCTTGCCTTTTGCTTTACGATCAGACATCTCATTGTAAAACCTCTGATAAGTTATAATGAGTGCATTCGTCTTGGAGAGATTTTTCCTGTACTTGGAGCAGTAGAACTACAGAATCTTGCAATCACTTATAATCAGGTGTATCGGGAGAATCAGCAGACACAACAGTTGATCCGTCATCAGGCTGAGTATGATGCACTTACCGACTGTTTCAACCGCAGATCCTTCAATAAGTTTCTAAGTCTTTATGAAACCGATGCCGAGAACCATCCATTCGCACTGATCCTCATTGATATCGATGTATTCAAATCAGTGAATGACACTTACGGACATGCAATTGGTGATGTTATTTTGAAAAAAGTTGCTGACTATCTAAAAGCCGCTTTTCGAAACAACGATTACGTCTGTCGGATCGGTGGAGATGAATTTGCGATTCTCATGGTTGAGATGACAACAGATTTACAGTACACGATCAAAAATAAGATTGATTCTGTTAACCAACAGCTCTCTTCACCAGAGAAAGGAATCCCAAAAGTATCACTGAGTGCCGGAGTCGCATTTTCCGACCGTGAGAACCCTGGGGAAAACATTTTTGAGGATGCTGATAAGGCTTTGTACAAAGTAAAAGAAAATGGAAGAAATGGCTGCGGATTCTACTAGGATCCACAGCCATTTTTCTCATAGTTCTTACATTTTATTCTACTGTTACACTCTTCGCAAGGTTTCTCGGCTTATCTACATCCAGCCCCTTCGCAACACTTACATAATATCCAAGTAACTGCAGCGGAATCACTGCGAGGCTTCCCATAAAGTGCTCATCCACCTTCGGAACATAAACTGTAAAGTCTACCTTGTCTTCCATCTCATAATTGCCATAGTTTGTCACACCCATCAGATATGCGCCACGGCTCTTACATTCCATCATATTGCTGACTGTCTTCTCATACAGCTTGCTCTGTGTCAGAACTCCGATTACGAGAATATTGTCCTCGATCAGACTGATTGTTCCATGCTTTAACTCACCTGCCGCATAAGCCTCAGAATGAATATAAGAAATCTCTTTCAATTTCAGACTTCCTTCCAGACACACTGCATAGTCCACTCCACGGCCTACAAAGAAGACGTCATGCGCATTCGCATATTTGGCTGCGAACCACTGGATTCTCTCCTTATCCTGAAGTATCTTCTCAATCTTCTCCGGAATTGTCTGAAGCTCGGAAATGTAGTAGCTGTACTGCTCATCTGTGATCAGCCCTTTCACTTTCGCGAACTGAACTGCAATACAATCAAGAGCTACAAGCTGTGCGCTGTATCCCTTTGTTGTAGCAACCGAAATCTCCGGTCCTGCCAGTGTATAGAATACCTTATCTGCCTCACGGGCAATACTGCTTCCGATTACATTTACAACGGCAAGTGTAGCAAGTCCTTTATCTTTCGCCATACGCATAGCTGCCAATGTATCTGCGGTCTCTCCGGACTGGCTGATCACGATAACCAGACCATCCTTCACAAGCGGCATCTCACGGTAACGGAACTCAGATGCAAGCTCTACTCGAACCGGAATCTGTGCCAGCTCCTCGATCACATACTGAGCCTCAACTCCTACATGCCATGCAGAACCGCACGCAACAATGTAAATCTGGCTGTATTTCTTAATCTCTTCCTCTGTAATATCAATATCCGTAAAGTCGATCACTTCGTCTTTCACAACAGAATTCAGAGTATCACGGATTGCTTTCGGCTGCTCATAGATCTCTTTCATCATGAAATGCTCGAAACCGGCCTTCTCTGCTGCCTCTGCATCCCATTTGATCTCTGTTGTCTCTTTCTCGATCTCGTCACCATTAAGATCATAGAAATGAGCCTCTCCCGGAACAAGCTTTGCAAACTCAAGGTTTCCGATATAGTATACATTTCTTGTGTATTTCAGGATTGCCGGTACATCAGATGCAACATAAGTCTCGCCATCTGCAATACCGATGATCATCGGGCTGTCTTTTCTGGCAACCCAGATCTCTCCCGGATAATCCTTGAACATCAGCTCAAGTGCATAAGAACCACGTACACGAACCATAGTCTTAGCAATCGCATCGATCGGTCCTAAGTTATATTTCTTATAATAGTAGTCAACCAGTTTGATCACTACTTCTGTATCTGTATCACTGTAGAATGTATAACCATGCTTTAACAGCTTCTCTTTCAACTCTGTATAGTTTTCGATAATACCGTTATGTACTCCGACAACCTCAGACTCAACTGTACCGGAGCCACTTCTCTCACAGTTTCCAGATACATGCGGATGTGCATTGATCTGACTTGGCTCACCGTGAGTCGCCCAGCGTGTATGACCGATACCGCAAGTTCCCTTGAGTGCCTTACCACTGTCTGTCTTCTCTGAAAGATTACTCAGACGTCCCTTCGCCTTAACAACCTGTGCAAGATGCTCTCCGTCACGCACTGCAAGACCTGCTGAATCATATCCTCTGTATTCCAGCTTAGACAATCCGTCCAACAGAATCGGAGCTGCCTGATGGTTTCCTGTAAATCCTACGATTCCACACATAAATAATTCCTCCTATTAACTATCTGCATCCCTCTCTACAAATAGTTATATGCATTTCCATGTTGTTTTCCCTTTTCAATGAGCCTATCACTTTCGTAATTGTTACAAAAAAGTTAAATAACTCATTCGTTAGTGTAACACAGATAGGCGAAATAGGGAAGTAAAAAATGCATTTTCTTAATCACTTTCCCTTCACTACAGTGGCCAGTCCAGGAACCTTCCGTTCACGATCGCATGCATGATTCTGTCCTTCGCCCCTGGCGTCTCCCTGTTGATCTGCTCCATCAACTGTTTTGCATACGCTCTTTTTGTTGAACCGTCTACCGGGCACGTATTCTTAACCACACGGATTCCCTGGTCTGCAACAAAGTGCGCTACACCTTGCTCCGGAACATACATCATCGGACGGATCACCGTCACTCCCGCTTCCGGCAGTTCTGTCACTGGTGGGAATGCATAGAACCGACCTTCATAGATCAATGACATCAATGCTGTCTCTATAAAATCATCCTTATTATGTGCATATGCCATCTTATTGATTCCAAGCTCTCCCAGCCGTTGATACATCGCACCCTTCCGAAGCTTTGCACACAAAGAACACGGTCTTGTATCCTTATTCTCCTGAAATACAATCCGGGCAATCTCTGTATTGACCTGCTCATAAGGAATCTCCAGGTGCTTACAAAAATCTGCTACGCCCGTAAAATCCATCCCTTCAAATCCTACGTTGCAGGTAATCGCAGATAATTCGAACCTCTTCGGGTAAAATTCCTGCAGCAGCTTCATCGCATAAAGCAGAGTCAGGGAATCCTTGCCGCCGGAAACACCTACCGCGATCCTGTCTCCGTCTTCTATCATGTTGTAATCTTGTATCGCCTGACGGATCAGACTTAATAATTTCTGTTGTTTCATACTTCCTTCATTTTTTCTTTCACTTTATCCGGTACATCAATCAGTCCAAATCGATAAAACATTCCATAAATGTTCATCACATAACCTTCCAAATATTAGTTTCATAATATCACTTTTCCATAATACTTTACAACAATTTTGCGAAATTCAGGTTGCGGATTTTGTAAGCACCTCTTATACTTTATTATTATGTATGATACAAGGGTCAAAAGGTCATGCGTTTCTTGCTTGCATGAAAAAGCATGACTTATTGACCCGCAAAACACCGAAAAGTAGCCATTTTTCGTAGAAAAATGAGCGGATTTGAGGTGTTTTAGGATTGCGAGAGCATGAAATGCGAAGCAATCCGTGTATCATAGGGGTCAAAATACCTTTTGACCCCAACATCTTATGTATGAATACGGAGGGATGAAAGCATGAAGATACTTCTGATCAATGGGAGTCCTAAAGGTAAAAGAAGTAATTCGTTAAAGCTTGCATACAGTTTCATTGAAGGATTTAAAAATGGATGTACGGATGACGAAGAAAGCATCTCCATCGATGAACTCCATGTAGCTTCAATGAATATAGCTGCGTGTAAAGGATGCTTTGCGTGCTGGCAGAAAACGCCTGGTATATGCTGTATCAAGGATGATATGCAAAAGGTTATTGGAAAATTGATTGATGCTGATCTTATTCTGTGGTCTTTTCCACTGTACTATTTTAATGTCCCAGGTATCTTAAAGAATTTGATCGACCGTCAGCTTCCTATGAGCCTTCCTTTTATGAGTTCAAAAGAGAACGGATACGGAAGCGGAAGTCATGACTCCAGATATGATATGGAAGGTAAAAGGCATGTTCTGATCTCCACCTGTGGTTTTTATTCTGCTGTTGGAAACTATGACAGTGTATTGCGGATGTTTGATCATTTTCTCGGCAAAGGAAATTATACGACCATCTTTTGTGGTCAGGGAGAATTATTCCGTGTAAAAGAATTGTCTGCAAGAACAGATGAATATCTTTCCACTGTAAAATGTGCCGGATCAGAATATGCAATGACCGGAACAATCTCTGAAGAAACAGATGCAATACTCCACACGCTTTTATATTCCAGAGATGTGTTTGAAAAAATGGCAGATGCCAGCTGGGGCATCAATAAAACAACCGGAGAAAAAGAACCGGATGATCTTGTATTTACCCGGCAAATGGCCGCTCTTTATAATAAAGATGCCTACGATGGAAAAGACCGCGTGCTTGAGATTCACTTTACCGATTTGGATCACACCTACCAGATTCAGCTTAGCAAGACAGGAAGCGAAGTATTTACTGATGGACGTCTTTCTCCAACTACTCGCATAGATACGCCTTTTACTGTATGGTCAGCTATTTCCCGTGGAGAAATCGGTGGCGCAGAAGCATTGGGGAAACAGATGTATACGGTATCCGGCGACTTTTCCTTGATGATTGATTGGGATAAAATCTTCGGAAGCGCATCTGTGGTCAAAAAAACAGAGAAAACGCCTCAAAATACAATTGAACAGAAAAAGCCTTCCATGACGACAATGCTGATACCATGGATTACGTTCTGGATCGCTGTTTCTATTCATCCGGAAGTCGGAGCTGTGATAACACTACTTGTGGTCGCAACAGTACCGTTTATTATGAGAAAACATAAATTTGTCATCTGGGATCAGCTCTCTATGGCAGCTGTTGCTATACTTTCTGCAGCGGCAAATATAACCGGAAACGGAGTTCTTCCAACAAACATCGGATATCTTGTATTTGGACTCTTCTGGCTGCTTTCATGCCTGACAAAAGAACCTTTATGCGCTGCATATGTAAAATATAATTATGGGGGTGAAAATGCGCATCAGAACCCTCTCTTCATGAAGACAAATTATATTCTTGCCGCGGCATGGGGCACGCTATATATACTGACAGCAATCTGGACCTTTCTGTTTAAGAAAGCCGGGTTTGAAAATGTACTTATCCTTGTGAATAATCTGATTCCTATATTGATGGGGCTTTTCACAGCATGGTTTGAAAAATGGTATCCTGCACGGATGGCAAGAGGCAAGAGAAAATAGTATTTTCTCTTGCCTCTTATGATTCTCAACTACCTCTTTCAATATATCTTCTGTATGCCCAAGCTTTGACAATTCTAAGATATGCATCTCCATGTTTAAATCTACAACTCTTTCAACAATTCCAGCAGTTCTTCCTTACTGAAACTTCCACTTCCCATTTCTTCTCCGCCAATAATCTGGCCAGATAGTGAAGAGAAAAAGAAGCGGCAGCCACCAACCTCTCAGTCAGCAGCTGCCGCTCTCATCATTCTTTTTATTCTTTATCTTCAAAGGCTTCTTTCATCTTATCCATGAATCCTTTTTTCTTGCCCTTTTTCTCTGATTTCTCAGATTTTGTAGCAAGATTGTCATGCTGATGAAGTGTATTTCCACTGAGCTCATCGAATTTTCTCAGAGCTTCTTTCGCCTCTGCGCTTAATCTCTCCGGTGTCTGGATCACTAATGTTACATAATGATCTCCTCTTACCTGAGTATTTCTAAGGGATGGAACTCCCTTTCCTTTCAGACGTACTTTTGTATCTGTCTTTGTTCCCGGTTTTACTGTGTAGAGAACGTCTCCGTCTACAGTTGGAATCTTCACATCGCCACCGAGTGTAGCCACTGCGAAGGAAATCGCAACGGTTGAGAAGATATGCATATCCTGTCTCTGGAAGATTGGATGTCTGGATACGTTAACCTCAACGAGGAGATCTCCTCTCGGTCCTCCATTAACTCCCGGTTCTCCTTTTTCACGGATGCGTACGCTCTGTCCGTTATCAATACCTGCCGGAATCGTAACTTTGATCTTCTTTCTGCTGGATGTATATCCTGTACCTGCACATTTCGGACATTTCTCTTTCACGATCTTACCGGAACCACCACAGTTCGGACATGTTTGTACATTCTGTACGGTTCCAAAGAAGGACTGGGATGTATATACGACCTGACCTTTACCACCGCACTTTGGACATGTCTCCGGTGATGTTCCAGGCTTTGCACCTGTGCCGTGACAGTCTTCGCAAGGATCTTTCAGTACAAGATCCAGTTCTTTCTCGCATCCGAAGACAGCTTCCTCGAATGTGATGCGGATGCTCTTTCTGATATTAGCCCCTTTCATAGGACCATTGCTTGCGCCGCCTCTTCTGGAGCCACCGAACATATCTCCGAAGATATCTCCGAAAATGTCGCTGAAATCTGCTCCATTGAAGTTAAATCCGCCACCGAATCCACCTGCTCCGCCGCCGGCACCGCCATCAAATGCAGCGTGGCCGAACTGATCATACTGACGACGTTTGTCAGCGTCACTCAGAACGGCATAGGCTTCGGAAGCCTCTTTAAACTTTATTTCTGCTTCTTTATCCCCTGGATTCATATCTGGATGGTACTTCTTCGCAAGCTGGCGGTATGCTTTCTTGATTGTAGCATCATCTGCATCTTTGCTTACGCCGAGCACCTCATAATAATCTCTCTTTGCCTCTGCCATAACACAAATACTAACCTTTCTGTATCTCTTTCTTAACCTCAAGAAATTCTACGAAGCTACAAAGCTCCGTAGAATTTCTCTTCATGCTTCATTTATCTGATGCCCTGCTGCCTGTTTCTCCTCTGTCTTACCGGCATCTTTTCTATATTTTAGACTTCTTTGTAATCTCCGTCTACAACATCATCACCCTGGAAACCATCCGGAGCCGGACCAGCTTCTGGTGTAGGACCAGCCTGTGCACCTGCACCTGCTGCAGCACCTGCCTGCTCATACATCTTTGTGAACAGTTTCTGTGCGCTCTCCATCAGTTTTTCCTTCGCAGCTTTGATCTCTGCTACCTGCTCTTCTGTTGTGTTCTCCGGAGCAGATTTTGCAAGGATGTCTTTCAGTGCCTGAACGTCAGCCTCTACAGCTGCCTTCTCTGTAGCATCGACTTTGTCGCCAACCTCTTTGATTGCCTTCTCTGTCTGGAATACCATAGCGTCTGCTTCGTTTCTTGTATCGATTGCTTCTTTACGTTTCTTATCCTGAGCCTCGAATTCAGCTGCTTCTTTTACAGCTTTATCGATATCGTCATCAGACATATTAGAACCTGCTGTGATTGTAATATGCTGCTCTTTACCTGTTCCAAGATCCTTAGCAGATACATTTACGATACCATTTGCATCGATATCGAATGTAACTTCGATCTGCGGGATTCCACGTGGAGCCGGCGGGATTCCATCAAGTCTGAACTGTCCGAGGGACTTGTTGTCTCTTGCGAACTGTCTCTCACCCTGTACAACGTTGATGTCTACAGCTGTCTGGTTATCTGCTGCTGTTGAGAAGATCTGGCTCTTCTTTGTCGGGATTGTTGTATTTCTCTCAATCAGTCTTGTAGCTACACCACCCATTGTCTCGATAGACAATGACAGTGGAGTTACATCAAGAAGAAGGATGTCTCCTGCGCCTGCATCTCCTGCAAGTTTACCACCCTGTACGGAAGCACCAAGTGCTACACACTCGTCTGGGTTAAGGGATTTGCTAGGCTCTTTGCCTGTCAGTCTCTTAACTTCTTCCTGAACGGCCGGGATACGTGTTGATCCACCAACGAGAAGTACCTGTCCAAGCTCGGAAGCTGTGATTCCTGCGTCAGAAAGTGCACGTCTTACCGGTTCCTGAGTCTTTTCTACGAGGTCTCTTGTCAGCTCGTCGAATTTAGCTCTTGTAAGGTTCATATCGAAATGTTTCGGTCCTTCAGCTGTTGCTGTGATGAACGGAAGGTTGATATTTGTTGTTGTTGCACTTGAAAGTTCTTTCTTTGCTTTCTCTGCAGCTTCTCTTAATCTCTGAAGAGCCATCTTATCTGTAGAAAGATCTACGCCCTCTTTTGCCTTGAAGTCTGCAAGCATGTAATCTGTGATCTTCTGGTCGAAGTCATCTCCACCAAGTCTGTTGTTACCGGCTGTTGAAAGTACTTCGATAACTCCATCACCAATCTCGATAACAGATACGTCAAATGTACCACCACCAAGGTCGTAAACCATGATCTTCTGCTCTTTCTCGTTGTCAAGACCATAAGCAAGTGCAGCTGCTGTAGGCTCGTTGATGATACGTTTTACATCAAGTCCTGCGATCTTACCTGCATCTTTTGTAGCCTGACGCTGAGCATCGTTGAAGTAAGCCGGAACTGTGATAACAGCTTCTGTTACTTTCTCACCAAGGTATCCTTCTGCATCTGCTTTCAGTTTCTGAAGGATCATTGCAGAAATCTCCTGTGGAGAATATTTCTTATCGTCAATATCTACTTTATAATCTGTTCCCATCTCTCTTTTGATGGATGAGATTGTTCTTGCTGCGTTTGTTACAGCCTGACGTTTTGCAGGCTCACCTACAAGACGCTCTCCTGTCTTTGTAAATGCTACAACAGACGGTGTTGTTCTTGCGCCTTCTGTATTCGCGATAACTGTTGGCTGTCCACCTTCCATAACGGCTACACAGCTGTTTGTTGTACCAAGGTCAATACCAATAATTTTTCCCATGATAAATTTCCTCCTCTATCTAATCTCTGAATCTTGTTAAAAATCAAATTAGTTTGCTACTTTTACCATGCTGTGTCTTACAACACTTTCACGGTACATGTAACCTTTCTGGAATTCTTCTGCGATGATGTTCTCACCGAGCTCCTCATCTTCTACATGCATCACTGCGTTGTGGAAATCCGGATTGAATTCCTGACCAACTGCCTCGATTGGTTTTACTCCAACGGATTCCAGTGTAGTCATAAGCTGTTTGTAGATTTTCTCCATTCCTTCTACGAACGGAGCATTCTTCTCCTCCTCCGGTACGGAACCAAGTCCACGCTCGAAGTTGTCTACAACCGGAAGAATCTTTTCTATGATATCTTTCGCTCCGATCTCATACATCTGGGATTTCTCCTTCTCAGATCTCTTGCGGAAGTTATCAAACTCTGCCATCTGACGAGTAACGCGGTCTGTGAGTTCCTCGATCTTCTCGTCTTTCTTGTCCTTCTTCTCTTTCTTTCCGAAGAACTTCTTCTTTCCTTCTGATGCTGCTTCTGAATCTCCTTCAGTCTCAGTTGCTTCTTCTGTTGCTTCTTTCGCCTCAGTCTCAGCTCCCTGGGCATCTTCTGTTGCTGTCTCTTCAGCTTCTGCCTGCTCTTTCGCAGCTTTTGCTTTTGCCTCTTCAACAGCTTCTTTTACCATATCTTCTTTGCTCATGTTCTCTGTCACCAGCTTTCTACCTTCCTATTCTTTTGGTTCTTTATTATAAATCGCATCCAACTCACTTTGCAGAGTCTTCAGCGTCTTCATGACATGTTCATAATCCATTCTCTTCGGACCGATGATTCCGATCGTTCCTTTCATGCCTTCTCCCAGCTCATATGTGGCGGTAACAACGCTGCAGTCTTTCATGGTCTTAACCGGAGTTTCATCTCCGATGTAAACCTGTATGCCGTTGTTCTCCTCACTTGCCAGTGTCTCTGTCACCAGATCTGCCAGCTGCTGTTTCTCTTCAAATGCACTGATGATCTCCTGTGCGCTCTGCTTATCACTAAGCTCCGGATATTTGAAAATATTCGTTGCGCCGCTTGTGTAGATCTCCATGTCATTATCTACATGAATGATCTCTGCCACTGCATCCAGTACATGACCGACAACCTCGCTGTGGATACCAGCCTGTTCTTTCAATCTGGCAATCAGACCCAATGTAATCTGATCAATGGATAATCCATTCAGTGTCGTGTTCAGAAGCATATTCAGCTTCAACAGATTCTCATTACTTAAGGTTTCTCCAACTTCAATGATCTTATTCTTGATCACATTACCACCAAGTACGATGACTGCTACGATCTGTTCTTCATCCACCTGCGATAGCTGAATGAACTTCAATGTGTTCCGGCTGTTGACCGGTGCGGAAACCATCGTCGCATAATTGGTGTTCGAAGCAAGAACCTTTGCCGCTTGCTGGAGTACCTTCTCGACCTTATCTGTCTTCTCAAGAAGTGCATCCTCTCGTCTGCTGATCTCCTGCTCCTTGTTCTCCATCAAAAGATCTACATAAAAGCGATATCCCTTATCTGATGGAATTCTTCCTGCCGATGTGTGTGGCTGGAAGATGTAACCAAGATCTTCCAGATCTGCCATCTCATTCCTTATCGTTGCGGAACTTAATTTCAAATCTGTGTATTTTGAAAGGGTTCGTGATCCGACCGGTTCGCCAGTCTCCAGATAATTCTGTATGATGGCTTTCAATATCGTAAGTTTTCTTTCACTTAATTCAGCTTCTACAGACATCTCTGTGTTCCCCTTTCTGTTCATCTTTGTTTGTTATTAGCACTCTTTGTTTTTGAGTGCTAACACCTTACAGATACTAAGATAGCACCTCGATTTCTGTTTGTCAACACTGATTGTTATTTTTATAAGTTTTTTATTTTCTTCTTATTTTATTTACAAGATTTTTCAGATTGTCTTTGCGGAATCTTCTTTTATGAAGTTTTGAACACATTTGCCACATTCTCCCAGATATGTTATGATTGTAACTGTTCTATTGTGATTTGTTTCTTCATCAGTTATGATACTGATTAACGCAGACAAGATATCTTTTAAAATAAGAACAAGAATATCAGAAATGGGGAGTTTATATGTCATCTACATCGAAAGAACCTGCTGCAAAGGAGAAGGACTCTACTGCGAAAGAACTTTTCCAATGGCTAATCGCCATTTTAGCAGCTGTTGCTATTGCTTTATTTGTTGATAATTTTCTAATCGTCAATGCTCAGATTCCTTCCGGTTCAATGGAAAACACTATCATGACCGGAGATCGTGTGGTTGGTAACCGGCTTTCTTATTTAACCAAGGATCCCGAGCGTTATGATGTAATCATATTTAAGTATCCTGATGATGAAAGCCAGCTTTTTATCAAGCGTATCATTGGACTTCCTGGTGAAACCGTGGAGATCCGTGACGGTCACATCTACATTGATGGCTCTTCTGAACCTCTTGAAGATGTAGAGACGAAAGAATACATGGTCGGAAATTATGGTCCTTATACCGTACCGGAAGGATGCTATTTTGTGATGGGAGATAATAGAAATGATTCGAAAGATTCCCGCTACTGGATTAATCCATATGTATCCAAAGATAAGATTCTTGGCAAGGCAGTCTTTCGTTACTGGCCAATTACAGAGATGAAAACGATCAAATAATTTTCAAATAGAAGAGGTTATTGTTAATATCAATTTTTAGGTTTCCAATTTTAAAAATACGAACCCACTGAAGAAATCGAGTATTTTTTATACTTGAACTTCTTCAGTAGATTCGTATTTTTCTTTTCTGATGAAAAGTTTCTGGGAACAGCACACCTTGTTTACATCTTATAACAACCTTTTTCAGAAATCACAAGGTCCATCCGCAGATCATGTTCCTCCACCGGAATTTCGTCTACAAGCAGTTCCTCCCTGCAAAGTGCTGCTTTCACGCAATGCGTCTTTTCCAGATATCTGTCGTAATATCCACCTCCGTGACCAAGGCGTCTTCCGCTTCTATCGCAGCTGATACATGGAATGAAAGCAAAATCAATTGCTTCCGGCTGAATCAATCTTTCCGGGTCTTCTTTTGGTTCAAGGATTCCATATGCACCCGGATACAACTCTTGTAATGAGTGGATCTCGTATACGTTCATAATTCCTTTTCCCGTACACTTTGGCACTCCAAGATGCTTTCCTGATTGAAGAATATCTTGCAATATAGAAAATGTATCTATTTCTTTCTCTGTGCTCACATAACAGAACACACAGTCTGCACTCTGGTATTCATTCAGTTCCAAAACACTTTCTGTAATCTTTCTGTCTGCTTCTTTTCTGTATTTTTCTGTTGTAAAAGAAAGTTTTTCTTTTATTTTTCTTCTTAATTCTTTCTTTTGAATCATTTTCTCTTCTGTTTTTCTTTCCAATTCTTCCACTCTTTTCTCTTTTCGCTTTTTTCCTCTTGTTTAACTATTTTCTTCATCCTGTTCTTCTCCGACAGATTCAATCAGCAGGTGATCCAGATTTTGCAGGTCTGCTTTTCTGATTTCATATTTTCCCTCTTTATCTTTTTCTACATGAAGAACAATTTTATTTGGTTTTCCGTACTTCAGCCCTTTTTCTGCCGCCTGACTTAAAACCTCATAATAGATCTGATAAATTTCTGTCTGCATCTGTGTTTCTTCTGGCATAGCCTGTCCGTTCATCACATCATTTGAAACTTTTGTGGCGTATTCCTGCGCCTTCTCCTGAAATTCATCATAAGTATCCTTCAGCAATGTGATTGGTTTCACTGTAAGAACAACCTGATAAGTTCCATTTTCTTCCCTGGTTGCTTCTCCTACAGTATAAGATGTCTTCTTTGCAAGATCTGCAAACAGTTCTCTATATTCTTCTGTCATCTCATCTGTCATTACATGCTCCGGAAATTTTTCCATTGTATAAGCAAGATTATCTTCGAAAACCTGTTTTGCTTCTTTCTCGGAAATGCCGGTCTGTTTTATATAGGATTCTGTTTTCTGCTTATAAGATACATCTAAAAATGCCTGTACATATTCCTGCGGATCAAAACGGTTTATGTAACAATAGATCATTGTTGCTGTTGCTGCGATGATAATTGCAACCATTATAACTCCTACTATAAAATGCTTCTTTTCTTTTTTTCCTGACATCAACTTTACCTCTTTTCTAACTGTAATTTGAATAACTTATTTGTAACTGTTCAGAGCCAAGCAAAATTTCAAAAACAGGTATAAAATGCTTGCATTTTTAAAACTGTTTTTGAAATTTTATTTGGCGGATACGCCACACCGACGAAATGCGTAGCATTTTGGAGGTTGGCTCTGAACAGTTACACTTATTTTATTTCTGTCACAGTATAGCATGATATCAGTTCACATTTTGTAGAACGATGTCGCCTGGTATATAGCGCTTTTCAGATAGATGGAACGATACCGCCCCTTGTATGCAGCGCTTTTCAGATAGATGAAACGATGTCGCTTGCATGCAACACGTTTCAGATAGCAAGAAAGAGATACGCAACCGTATCTCTTTCTTCTTGCAGACTTGTTTCTTTTGTCTGCTTTCTCTTTCATTTACAGATCAAATCTGATCTTGATATATGCTTTGATCTCTTCCACGCATTTCTGGAATCCAAGCTTTCCACTGTTCAGGCACAAATCATAATTTCTTGCATCTGCCCACTCGTGTCCTGTATGGTAACGATAGAAATCACCGCGAAATTTATCCGTCTTCTCGATGTATTTTTTCATTTCTTTTTCTGTCATACTGTTACGCTCCATCGCACGATCAAGACAGAATTTCTCATCTGCATGAACAAACACACTGACAACATTTGGATTGTCTTTCAGAACATAATCTGCACATCTTCCAACGATTACACAGGATTCTTTCTCAGCCAGATCTTTGATGATCTTTGCCTGATAGTTAAAGATATTTTCTTCTGAAACGAAGTCTTTATCTTCCGGCGGAAGAAGTTCTCCGTCGTATGGACGACTGAGGATCTTGAACCAGCCGGCTCCCTTCATCTTCTCATCACTCATACCAAAGAGTCTCTCGTTAATTCCGCTTTCCTCGGATGCCATACGCAGGATTTCTCTGCTATAACAGTTGATTCCAAGCTCTTTTGCAAGCATAGCTCCGATTGTCTTACCACCGCTTCCATACTGTCTTGCCATTGTAATTACAATATTGCTGCTCACCTGAATCGCCTCCTATTCTCCTAAATACGCTTTCTTAACTGCTTCATCTTCCAGCAGGTCTTTTGCATTTCCTGACATTGTGATCTTACCAGTCTCAAGAACATAGGCGCGATCTGCGATAGAAAGAGCTTTCTTTGCATTCTGTTCTACAAGAAGTACTGTTGTTCCACTCTCACTTACTGCCTGGATAATATCAAAAATCTCATTTACAAAGATTGGAGAAAGTCCCATAGAAGGCTCATCCATCAGAATGATCTTCGGTTTAGACATCAGTGCACGTCCCATGGCAAGCATCTGCTGCTCTCCACCACTGAGTGTCCCGGCCATCTGATTTCTTCTCTCTTCCAGACGTGGGAATCTCTTATAAACATTTGCAAGACTCTCTTCGATCTCATTTTTATCTTTTCTTGTATAGGCGCCCATTTTCAGGTTTTCATAAACACTCAGTTCAGCGAAAACTCTTCGTCCTTCCGGAACGTGAGCCATTCCCATAGACACGATCTTATGCGCCGGGATCTTTGTGATATCAGTTCCTTCAAACATAACAGAACCTTTCTTTGGAGAAAGAAGTCCTGTAATTGTATGAAGTGTTGTTGTCTTTCCGGCTCCGTTTGCGCCGATCAGTGCAATAACCTCTCCCTGATTTACCTCAAAGGAAATGCCTTTGATTGCCTGGATCATTCCATAATATACTTCTAAGTCTTTGACTTCAAGCATTGCCATTGTTATCTTCCCCCTATTCTCCCAGATATGCCTTGATTACCTGAGGATCATTCAGTACATCTGTTGTCTTGCCCTGTGCAAGTACTTCACCGAAGTTGAGTACTGTCAGCTCCTCGCAGATACCACTTACCAGTTTCATATCATGTTCGATCAGAAGGATCGTCATATGGAACTCATCTCTCACGAAACGGATCATATCCATCAGTTCTCCTGTCTCGTTCGGGTTCATTCCTGCTGCCGGCTCATCCAGAAGAAGAAGCTTTGGATCCGTCGCAAGTGCTCTGGCGATCTCCAGTTTTCTCTGCTGTCCGTAAGGAAGGTTTGCAGCCTTATATGACGCAAACTTCTCAAGATCGAATACCTTCAGAAGCTCCATCGCCTTTTCATTCATCTCTTTTTCTACCTTACGATAATTCGGAAGTCTTAAGATTCCTTCGATCGTAGAGTAATGATGATGGTTGTGAAGTCCTACTTTAACATTATCAAGAACAGTCAGTTCTTTGAAAAGACGGATGTTCTGGAATGTTCTTGCAATTCCGGCCTTACTGATCTCAATATTTTTCTTTCCTGTAAGATCCTTTCCGTCCAAAAGAACCTTTCCTGAATCCGGTTTATATACTCCTGTCAGAAGGTTGAATACGGTTGTCTTACCGGCACCGTTTGGTCCAATCAATCCGTAAAGTTCTTCTTTCTGGATCTTGAGGTCAAAGTCATTTACCGCACGGAGACCTCCGAAAGAAATTCCAAGATTTTTTACATCTAATAATGTACTCATTCTTACTTAAGCCTCCTTTTTCTTTCCAAAATGAAGATACTTCTCTCTCCACTCGATTGCCTTTGGTGCCCAGTTAAAGAGCATCATGATGATCAGAACGATCGCATAGATCAACATACGGTAATCAGACAGTCCACGGAGAAGCTCCGGAAGAAGTGTCAGGATAACTGCTGCAATAATAGATCCACGGATATTTCCGATTCCACCAAGTACTACAAAGACAAGAATCGTGATGGACATATTGTATCCAAAGTTGTTTGTATTTGCTGTCAGTGTTGACAGGTTGTGTGCATACAGAACACCTGCTGCACCGGCCATAGCTGCTGAAATTGTAAATGCCATGAGTTTATATTTTGTAACATTGATTCCGATAGACTCAGCTGCGATTACATTATCACGGATCGCCATGATCGCACGTCCGTCTCTGGAATTGATCAGGTTGAGTACGATAAATAATGTCACCATAATCAGGATAAATCCGATCAGGAAAGTTGAATCCTTCGGAGTTCCTGTGATTCCCTGCGGACCGTTCAGGATAACTGTTCCGTCTGGATCCATGTCAAGTGCCATAACGTCCTTTGTTGCAAAATGAAATCCTTTGGAATCCTTTCCAATATAAAGGACATTTACAAGGTTCTTAATGATCTCACCGAATGCAAGTGTAACGATTGCAAGGTAATCGCCTTTCAGACGAAGTACCGGGATTCCGATGATAACACCGAAGATTGCTGCTACTACAACACCGATCAAAAGTGCAAGCAGAAATCGTACAATCGAATTCTCGATCACATCTCTCATACATTTTGAGAAAAATGCACTGGAAAATGCTCCCACACACATAAATCCTGCATGGCCAAGGCTAAGTTCTCCGAGAATACCTACTACAAGGTTCAGAGAAACCGCCAGGATAATATATGTACAAAGCGGAACAAGAAGTCCTGTCAAAAGACTGGAAATACTTCCTGTGCTGCTTAAAGTCTGCATCACTACGAAAGCTACAATCACAATAGCATAAGTGATGAGATTACTTCTCTTTGTTTTATTCATATTCTTCAACATAATTCCATCCACCTACACTTTCTCCTGAATCTTCTTGCCCAGAAGTCCTGTAGGCTTCACAAGCAACACAACGATCAGAACTGCGAACACGATCGCATCTGCAAGCTGGGAAGAAATGTATGCCTTACTGAGTATCTCGATGATTCCCAAAAGAATTCCTCCGATAAATGCACCCGGAATGGAACCGATTCCTCCAAATACAGCTGCAACGAATGCTTTGATACCCGGCATCGCACCTGTGTATGGTGTCAGGCTCGGGTAGGTAGAACACAGAAGCACACCGGCTACTGCTGCAAGTCCGGAACCAATCGCAAATGTAAGAGCAATTGTTGCATTTACATTGATACCCATTAATTGCGCTGCGCCTCTATCCTCTGATACTGCACGCATCGCCTGTCCTGGTTTTGTCTTCTGAACAAATGTGATCAATGCGATCATAATAACCACACAAACTACGATTGTAACAATTGTCTCTCCTGAAATATTCAGCTTGCCATCTGCAAGTGAAAGTCCGCTCCACTTGATCACTGATGGGAATGTCTGTGCATTCGCACCGAAGATCAGAAGTGCTACATTCTGAAGCAGATAACTGACACCGATCGCTGTGATCAGTACGGCAAGTGAAGATGTTGCATTACGAAGCGGCTTATACGCTACACGCTCCATCAGAACACCAAGTACTGTACAGGCAATGATTGAAATCAGGATTGCCACCCAGGTAGGAAGTCCTGCCTGCTTCATTGTGATCAAAGCTACATATGCACCGATCATGATCACATCACCATGTGCAAAGTTCAACATCTTGGCGATTCCATATACCATTGTGTATCCAAGCGCGATCAACGCATAGACACTGCCAAGACTTAGTCCATTTACTAAATATGAAATAAAGCTCATATCCGTCCCTCTCATCCTTTTTATATTTTTGTAAGGTACTACTTTAACCTTTTAAATTGAATTGATTATAGCATAATTATTTTCTCGTATCAATACAAAAAACAGAATCCGCTCTGTTTTCCTGTGTTATTTTTAACTTTTTTACAGAAAAAAGACAACATTTTCCGGTTTTTCTATCTATACCGAAAAATACTATCTTTTTCTTCTTTCGCGGATTCTTATTTACAGACTTTTATGAAGTAATCCAAGTACTGTTGTCAGATCTTCAATCCCCATCTGTCCCGGTGCAGATACTTTCCCAACTGCTCCAAATGTCAGTGCAGAACCAAAGACTTCTCCACAGAGACGGCTGATCACACCTGTTCCTGACATAGACATTGTAATGATCGGACGATCCGCATACCCGCTTGCCATCTCTTCTGTCGCTGCAAGAAGTGTAAGAACATCTTTCTTATTCTGTGGCATCACAGCGATCTTCGGAATATCTGCTCCAAGATCCTGCATTTTTCTTAAACGGGATACTATTTCCTCTTTTGCCGGAGTCTTGTGGAAGTCATGGTTCGAAGCGATCACTTTTACTCCATTTGCATGTGCTGTCTCAACAACAGCCTTCACAGCCTCATCTCCTGTAAATGCCTCTACGTCTACAAGGTCAATAAGTCCTGTCTTTGCTGCATTCTGATTCAGTTCAACATAAGCCCCTGTCTCGATTGCTTTTTCTCCACCTTCTTTGGATGTACGGAATGTGAAAAGGATCGGCATCTCCCTAATCACCTCACGAAGTGCCTGCATTGTCGCCTCTGTCTTTGCAAAATCAAAGATATCTTCATACCAGTCAACACGCCACTCAACAACATCAGCCTTTGTTGACTTGATATTCTCGGCTGCTGCAAGAATCTCTTCTCTTGTTATACCAACAATAGGTACGCAGATTTTCGGGATTCCAACACCAATTTCAACATTTCTTACTTTTACTGTATTCATGATTTTTACCTTCCTTAAATTTTCTTAAACATATATCCACTGTGTCAATCAGTAATGTGATCAACACAGGTTTGAACAGTAACATTATACTTATTTTTATCCAATGCTTCTAATACATCTTCCTTCCTTTTTTGATAGCTTTATACTATCATTAAAAGTAGATAATAACAAAGGAGCTTACTTATGACTTAAAAAATTGCTCTTGTTGCCGACACAGATGCACTGGATCATTTTCAGCTTCATCGATTACATCTAAGTGATATTTCTTTACATCATACTGTTTATATGGCCTACCTGAAAGGACACTATCAGATACCGTGTGTAAAGAATTTTGTATCTGTGGCGTCAATGCTATTCCAAAATTCTGTGCAACAAGTCCCGCCATTGAGCCGTCTTCCTCGATCTCATACGCAATCTCCGGTTGCAGCTTTGCCTGTTCAAACATCCGATCCACAACCGGGCGAAGTCCGCTGTTCGGAGTATAGAAGATCTGCGGATATTCAGCCACCTGCCTCAAATCCACTGCACTTTCATAGGAGAGCGGATGCCCCTTCGGTGTGACAACAACGAGCTTTTGCATGACTTAAGCTTGGCTGGGAGATTTTTAATTCTTCTGCTGCTTTTGTATAATGCTCTACTTCCGCCAATTTTGAAAAATAATGCAGCTGGTTTAAATTCATCTCTATCTCCTTTCTGAACGCAATTTTCTCTTTTTTATAAAATATCACAATTCATAGCTTTTTTTCTATAGAATCCGCAAAAAATATGTATTTGTTTTATATTTTATTCTTTTATATAATACGCATTGTAAACATAGATTGTTAAGCACCTGTCAATCATGGACTGATTGATTCGTGGCCGCACATTCACAAAATTTCAGGAAATTAAACTAATGAAGAAAGAGTACAAGCATATTTTCGAACCATTTACTGTTCGCCGTATGACAATGAAAAACCGTATCATGATGACTCCTATGGGAACAAACTATGGAGAATCCAGTGGAGAGATTCCACGTCCGCTTTCTAAAGATGAAATCTACCGTATCGTTAAAAAAAGTACGGTGAAGCGGCAAAGCGCGCTCAGATCGCCGGATTTGACACTGTAGAGATCCACGGAGGACATTCTTATCTGTTAAGCCAGTTCCTCTCTCCTATCACAAATAAACGTACAGATGAATTCGGAGTATCCCTTGAAAATCGTGCCCGTTTTACACGACTTGTAATTGAAGAGGTCAGAAACCAGGTCGGACCTTTCTTCCCAATCTTCCTTCGTGTCAGCGCAGACGAATTCATAGAAGGTGGAAACACATTAGAAGATTGCCTTGAATACTTAAAATATCTTGAGAAAGAAGTTGATGTATTCGACGTTTCCTGTGGTCTGAACGGCTCAATCCAGTACCAGATTGACGCAAATCATTTCCCGGACGGATGGGCGTTCTTACATGGCAAAAGCTGTTAAAGAACGTTTTGGAAGGTACTGAAGAAGGTAGAAATATCATTAATGTGCTGAAAAAACGTGAATATCTGTAAGATTTGAGTTCTCTAAGATTTCTAAAAAGAAGTCCCCCGGCAGAGACGACGTCTGTCGGAGGACTTCTCCTATTCTTTTAATGTATCTACAAAGAGCGTTGCTACTCTCTGTATTTATTTTTCTAAACGAATCTGATATATCAATTATTCAGCAGCATCTTCTGCCTGAAGTACCTGATACTCTCCACTCTTAACAACAACTACTGTAGGATCTTTTGTAGGCTCTCCATCCTCTGACCATGTGATGCTCTTTCCTGTAAGTCCATCATATGTGATCTCTGTCATACCTTTTTTAAGTGCGTCACAGATATCTGATGCGCTCTTATCCGGTGTAACATCTTCTTTCTCAGCTGCTGCTTTGATTACATATACACAGTCATAAGCATCTGCTGCGAACTGAATCGGTGTGTCTCCGAATGCTTCTTTGTAATCAGCAACGAATTTCTGTGTTGCTTCATCTGTAGCATTTGCTGTAAATGGTGTAAGGAACATTAAGTCTTCTGCAAGACTTGCGTCAAATCCATCAAGATCAAGGATACCGTCCATACCGTCACATCCGAACCACTTCGGTGTAAATCCTGCTTTGTTTGCCTGAGCAAGAATCAGAGAAGCTTCCTGATAGTAAATTGGAAGGAATACAAGTTCAGCACCTGCATCTTTTGCTTTCTGGATCTGTACAGAGAAGTCTGTCTTGTTATCTGCTGTAAATGCTTCTGCTGCTACAACATCAAGTCCTTTTGCCTTTGCCTCTGTCGCAAATGTCTGATAAATTCCTGATGAATATGTGTCAGAGCTGTTATAAATGATTGCTACTTTTGTTGCAAGCTTGTTCTCTGCAATGTAATCTGCTGATGCGCTACCCTGGTTAGGATCTGAGAAACACATACGGAATGCATTGTCATACTGGATACTGTCTACTGCTGTAGCAGATGGTGTCAGCTGGAACATGTTATCTGAATGAGTCTCCTCAACAACTGCTGTACAAGGTGTAGAAGTTGTTGTTCCGATCAGTGCCTGCATTCCCCAGTCTTTCAGAGTATTGTAAGCATTTACAGATTTTTCTGAATCTGCCTGATCGTCTTCAAACTTATATTCGATCTGCTTTCCATTGATTCCGCCTGCTGCGTTGATCTCATCTACTGCAAGCTGGATACCATTCTTTACGGCTGTTCCGTAGATTGCTGCATCTCCTGTTGTAGGTCCGATACCACCAATCTTAAAAGTATCAGAATCGGATGAGCCTCCACTCTTTCCACTATCTCCCGAACTTCCACATGCTGCTAATGAAAATACCATAGCTGATGCAAGCATTACACTTGCTGCTTTTTTCCACATCTTCATAATAATCTCCTCCTAGAAATTAAAATAATAAACTTTATGTGTCATATATTAGCTCGTAGAAGTATGATTTGTCAAGCAGAAATAGAGTGCAATCTGTTTTTTATCTATATTCGTTAAATATGGTCAAGTGATGTTAAAATAGATCAAGTTGGTTGTTATATCTATTAATCTGATATCTTAATACATTTCGTTCTATGGAAAAATTCCAATTTACACTTTGGTTTGCTGTCAACAAAGATACTCCGTTTTAATTTTGCAAAGAAAAAAACAGTGCTTTCGCACTGCTTCTCATTCCTGTCTATATTCCATGTACCTTCAAAACTACATACAGTTAAAACCAACATCATCATCCAAACCTATCACTGCTTTGGTTATGCCCTCGACCTATTAGTA
>OBXF01000764.1_pt1 | contig 22864 bp, 17 predicted proteins | sample 1495371 | NCBI WGS metagenome assembly OBXF01 (sample SAMEA2580143, study PRJEB22360) | human gut metagenome | biome: human gut; feature: human-associated habitat; material: faeces | place: Denmark | collected 2008/2010 | reverse complement strand
GGACGGTGCGGCGGAAGAGATGGTCGGTCAGTCCGATACCCGCCGAGGAACAGGTGTTGTAGCGGTTTCCGGCCAGCGAAGCGTCCCACCACGGCAGCGAACGCAGGTGCACGTAGTCGGCGCCCGTGGCGGCGCTCGGGCAGAGCGTATAGCTCTGTCCCCCGTCGACGGAATACTCCACGCACCAGTGCGCCGGATAGGTTTTCGAGGTGGTGGCCGAAATGGTCCCCGCGGCGAACGAGAAGCCGAGGAGCATGTGCGAGCCGTTGAGCGAGGCGGTCGAAAACTCCATGCGCAGGCCGTTGTAACCCACCACTTCGTTCCCTTCCCAGCGATACCAGCCCTTCACGCCGGCCTTGACGAAATAGGCTTTGCAGGTGAGCGACGTTCCGAGCGAGCCGACCTCCGGATTGTTGTAATTGCCCGTTCCTGCAATGGGCCAGGCTTCGGCAGCAGTGGTTTCGACGTGGTTTTCGCAGAACAGTTCGGCATTCGGCACGGTCTTGCCCGACGAGATGTCGTCCGACGGCGTGATCGACTCCAGCCGGTTATAGGCATACCGGCTGTTGAACTTGGCATAGGTCCCGAACGAGTATTTGTGAGGGTTGCCGTCCCATTCGGCAAACTCCGTATAGGCCGACTCCCCGGCCCATTCCATGCCGAAGCCCGACTCGTCGAGCACGCGGATCTGGTAGCGCCCCACGTTGCCGTAGCGCGGCAATTCGTTGTGCACCACGATGCCGTGGGTCGTGCCCGTCCCCTGCGGGACGCCCTGACCCGAACGCCGCCAGAGGCAGAGCATGTTGACCGGTGCGTAGATCGAATTTCCCGCGTCGTCCATCAGCAGCGACGCCCAGCCGTCCATGCGGTTGTTGTTGCCCGTCTGCGAGGCGTTGACATCGGACGAAAGGCTGTAATTTTCGTAAACGTTGGCATAGCTGCCCTCCTTGAACAGGAATTCGGTGTTTTCGAGCGAGACGAAGGTGTAGACGTCGTCGTCGGTCAGTTCCGAAATCCGACGCTGCTTGACGGGAATCGCCTCTCCGGCAGCGCTTTCGACCATGTTTTCGCCGACCAGGCTGCTGATCGTGTAGCGCTCGGGATTCTCCTCGCGCGTGAGGACCGTGCCGCTGAGCGAGAGCGAGAGGCGCGTGCCGCGCGCCAGCACGTTGTCCTCCGGCGTGTCGAAGCGCAGGCGGAAGCCGTAGCGGCCGTCGGGGCTTTCGAGGTAGGCCGTGCAGTCGTTGACCGTCACGTCGACCTTGTCGTACGAAACGCTGGGGTTGGCCTCCATGTTCTTGCTGTGGAAGTCGCTGACGACGATGCCTTCGATCAGAATATCCTCGTCGACGGCCGTGCCTTCGGCCGTCGCCAGCGCCCGCACGTCGGCGAACGACACCTCGCGGCCGAACTCGTCGTCCTTGTCGGCCTGCGTGATGTAGAGGTTGGCCGAGAAGGTCTCCTCCCAGCCGTCGACGTAGCTCAGGTTGACGACCGCCTTGCAGACGTCGTCGCCCGGGTTGGGTTTCGTGTCGACGACCAGCATGCCCTGCTCGGGCTGCACGCTGCGAATCCAGTCTCTGGTCGGACCGACGTAGGCAGTCGCGACGGCGAAGTCCCCGAGCGGGATGTTGGTGTCGATCTCGAACTGGGTGAAGGTCTCGACGCTGCCGCGGATCGCCTTGTAGGGAGCCGGACATTCGAGCGACGGAACCACGCCGTACTGCTTGATGCAGACCGTGTCGGCCCGTGTGCCGCCGTCGAGCACGAAGCGCAGTTTGGCCATGCGGCGGAACGAATCGTTCTCCGTAAAGGTGACCGAAACCATCCGGTCGCCGTCGAATTCCGACCGGTCGACCGAAGCCCAGCCTCCGATGTCGTTGAGCGCCTCGACCCGGACCCGGCCGTTGGAATAAAGCTGTATCTGGGCGGTTCCGCCCGACGCCGGAACGAAAAGTTCGTGCTCGGCGGCCGTGAGTTCGCGTACGCGGATGGTTTCGGCGTCATCGACCGAGCAGCCGACGGCCGCCAGGGCCGCCAGGCCGCACACCGCGCCGTAGCGTAATATCTTGCAGGATTTCATGTTCAGGTTCTGTTTTGGGGTTATTTGTAATCGACCGTGATCGTGCCGAAGCGGATGACGGTGGTTTGTTTGCTGTTTTTACGGACCACCGAGGTCGGGATCAGCACGTCGGCGGAGGGATTGCCGCGAATCTGCGACAACAGGCCCGAGGCGGGCGAGAGGCGCACGACGACCTCTTCACGGCCGAAGGCCTCGGCGGGCAGACGGAAAATGCGCTGCTGGAGACCCATGCCGCAGTCGTAGGGCGTGCGCAGGCGGTCGGCATGGCCCGAGCCGTCGATCACCTTGTCCCACCAGGGCAGCGAACGCAGCACGAAGGTCTCACGGCCCGTGGCGGCGTCACGAAGGGGCTGGAACTCGCCGCCGTCGACCGCATATTCGGCCTTCCACTCCAGCGGGAAATTCCACGAGAAGTTGCCGTCCTGGTTGCCTGCGCCCCACTCGAAGGCGAGTTGCAGGGCCGTGCCGCGGGCTTTTTTGGTCGAAAAGGCGATGTAGAAGGCGTTCGAACCGACCATGCGCCCCATGTTGTCCCACTTGTACCAGTCGGGCACGGGAGCCTTGAAGACCACCGCACCGTTGCCGACCCATCCCTTGTTCTGCGTCCCGAGGGCGTTGTAGTCGCCGTCGACGTGCACGAAAGCGCCGCAGTCGGTCCAAAGATAACCGCGCGAACTTCCGGCGTCGTTGAGCACCCGGTCGCCCTTCCGGCCCTCGGTTCCGAGGTTTTGGTAGCCGAGCAGTTCGAATTCGAGCGACGCGCCAGCCGAACCGTCGAGCAGCCACCCCGTGAGACGTTTCCACGGGGAGTTGCGCTTGCGGCTGACGCCGATGCCGCCCTCGTCGAGCGGGCGGATCGAGTAGCGCCCCATGTCGCCGCCGTAACGGCGCATCGGCGTATGGACCACCACGCCCGAGAGCGGCCCCATGCCCTGCGGCAGGGGTTTGCCGGCGCGGCGCCATGCACAAAGGGTGTTGACCAGCATGTAGATCGCACCGCCTTCCGAGTCGCGGACGAGCGACGCCCAGCCGTCCATACGGTTGTTGATGTCGTATTTGTAGTGGTGGAGTTCACCGCAGGATTGGGCGTAAGGCTCCCAGATGTTGGTGTAGGAACCCTCCTTGAAGACGAACTCCGCATCGCGCAGCGTCACGAAGGTATAGAGGTCGTCGTCGGTGAGCGTCGCGACGCTCCGCTCCTTCACGGGAAGATCCGCGGCCGTGCCGGGCGCGACCGAAAGGACGTTGAGCGCCTGCACGCCCGTCAGCGTCATGCAGTCGGGCTCGGCCATGCGCGTGAGACGGCAGCCGTTGAGATCGAGGCGCACGCGGTCGTAACGGGCGAGCCGGTTTTCACTCGCCTCGTCGAAACGCAGGCGGATGCCGCAGCTGCCGTCGGCGGCCTCGACATAGACCGTGCGGTCGTTCTCCTCCAGATCGACCGAATAGTAGTTCAGGTTGGGATTCAGCTCCATGTTGGGGCTGCGGTAATCGCTGACGACGATGCCTTCGACCACCGTCGGGGCGGTCAGCAAGACCGACTTTCCGGGTTCGCACAGCCCGCGGAGCTGTCCGAACGGCCCGGCGGCCGCAGCCTGCCCCCAAAGGGGAAGGACCGCGGCGGCGAGCAGGTATTTCAGCAGGTGTTTCATGGTTCGGCACTATTTGTATTGGATCGAAAGGTCCTCGACATAGACGCCGTTGGCGATGTCGAACGGATAGGTCCGCGCTATGCGCAGGTTGCGGTGCGTCTGGCCCAGAGCATAGCCGTCGATGCCGGGATTCCACGTCGCGATGACGTCGGACGAAGGGCTGATGCGCACCCGCACCTTCGCCTTGCCGAGCACCTCGGCGGGCAGCACGAAGCGGTAGGGCACCAGACCGAAACCGAAGTCGGACTGGGTGTAGACGCCCGACCGGTTGGCCGTGTCGAAGACCGACGTGCGCGTCGAGCTGTTGTTGATGCACCACGGCAGCGAACGCATCTCGAAACCGCGCTCCCCGGTGGCGGCGTTGACGGCTTCGGTGTAGTCGCTCCACGTCGCCCCGTCGGCCGAGGTGGCGTACTCCACCTTCCAGTAAACGGGGTATGAGCTGGCGTTGGTCCACGAGCAGGCGGCTTCGTTGGTGCTGTGCTTGCCCGCGGCGGTCGAGAAGCTGACCGCAGCGTCGAGAACTCCATCACGATGCCGTTGGTCTTACCGGTCCATGTATCGCCGTTCCACTCGTACCAGCCGGCAACGTTGCCGAGGAAGCCCAGCATCGTGTATTTCGACATGCCCATCGTCGTGCCGTCGCCCGGCACGTAGTTCGAGACGTTCAGCCCGCGGTAGCCGTGGACGATGGCGATGGGGTACGAACGGTCGGCGGTAACCGTCTGATTGAGCATGCGGTTCTCGCTGTAAAGCCGCGCCCCGCCGCCCGTGTTGTCGGTCGTGGCGTGCATCCGGTTCTGGACGAGCTGCGTGGCCGAATTGGCCGCCGAGCCGACCGTGTAGGTTCCGTTGTCGTTCCACTTGTAGGCGCCGACCGAAATCACGGCCTTGTCCAGCCGCCACTCGACGAGCGTCGCATAGGCCGACGCCGCGGCGCGCGGGATGTCGATGTCCGCCTCGTCGAAGGGCCGGATCGAATAACGGCCCACGTTGCCGCCCCAGCGTTCCATCGGCGTGTGGACCACGATGCCGCTGACCGTGCCGACGCCCTGCGGCACGCTCCGTCCCGTGCGGCGCCAGCCGCAGTTCATGTTCACGAGCATGTAGATCGCGTCGTTGTCCCCGTCGTAGAGCAGATTGGCCGCGCCGTCCTTGGCCTTCTGGGCCTGCGTGCCGCCGGCGAACGAGAGGTTCGCATTGCAGGGATTGCCGATGGCGTCGTACTCGCGGACATTGGTATAGGCGCCCTCCTTGACGGAGAACTCCAGCCCCGAAAGCGCGCAGTAGGTGTAGATGTCGTCGTCGGTGAGCGTCGCGATGGTCCGCGCCTTGGGCTCCAAGGCGGAGGCTTCAGCCGCCTTTTCGATGTTCCCGGCCTTCAGGCCGCGCAGCGTGTAGCGCATCGGGTCGCTTTCGCGCGAAAGGGTCACGCCGTCGAGCAGAATCTTCACCTGCTCCCCGCGCAGGCAGACGTTGTCGGCCGGGGCGGCGGACTTCAGGCGGAAGCCGTAGCGGCCGTCCAGGCTCTGCACGTAGTTCGTACAGTCGTTCTCGTCGGTGGTGATGCTGTTGGGACCCGTATTGAGGTTCTGATCCATGTTCGGGTTCCCGGCGTAGCCGATGACGCGGCACAGCAGGTAGTCGATATGGTCCTCGTCGCTGGCGTAGGATTTGTCCTCGGCCGTGAAGAGCGCCCGCAGATCGGCGGACGACACTTCGCGCGGCTGGGCCGTCACCCGCTGCGTGATGTTCGAAGAGGCTGAAACCACACCGCCCGCAAGGTCGGCGCAGGAGACCGTGATCGTCGCATAACGCTTCTCCACGCCCTCGTTCGCCGTAATCGCGTAGGTCAGCTCCCCGGCGCCGAGTTCGACATCGGAGATAAAGTCCGCGACAGCCGGATCGGCGTACGTGACTTCGACCTTCATCTCCGCAAGCAGCGCCCCGAGATTGGTCGAGAAGGCCACGGCGCGCCGGCCGCCCTCGATGGGAGCCACGTCGTCGGCGAGCGTGATGCGGGCCTCGTCGGCGCTCTGCGTCACGGTGAACGAGTCGCCGAAAACATTGCCGTCGGCATCCGTCACCGAGAAGCCGACCGTCGCCGTGCGGGGTTCTCCCGTGGCGTTGGCAGCCGTGGCGAAGGTGATCAGCCCCCGGCGGGCCAGCGGAATTTCGGTCTCGCCCGCCTCCGCGTCGTCGGCATGGTAGACGACATCGGAAATCCACGCGTCGCCCTCCGCGGCATAGGTCACCGCGGGCACGACATCGCGGAGAAGCTCGTCGGGCAGGTTGGTTTCGAAAGCCGCCGTGCCCTTGTAGGCGCCGTTGGCGAAGGCGAGGTCCTTCGAAAGGAAGATCAGTTCGGGGGCGGTGATTCCCGCCTTCTGAACCACGGTGACGGTCTTTTCAAGCCCCGAGCCGCGCAGCACGACCCCGACCGAACGGGTCAGTCCGGGGTTGTCGGCGTAATTGAGGCGGATGGTCGTGATGCCGCTGCCGGCCGTGCGGTCGAGCGTCGCCCACGCCGACTCGGCGGTGAGTTGAGCGGTCCACGCCCCCGAGCAGTAGACCGTGACGGGGAGTTTGCCGGCCTCGGCCGTGACCGAATACCGGTCCGTATTGACGGCCAGGTCGTAACGCTCCTCGAAGGTGTCGGCGCACGCGACCGCGAAGAGTCCCGCGAGCGCCAGTATCAGGTTGTTGATTCGTTTCATCGGTTCTGGTTTTTATAATCCGTCGGCAAGGTATTCGTCGTTGGTCAGCACGTAGCCCGAAAGGGCGCACTGCGCGTCGGGAATGGGATAGTAGCGGTGGCAGGGGCGCATCTTGCCCTTGAGCGTCGCGTTGTTGGTATAGGCGTAGGTCTGGTCGTACCAGATGCCCCAGCGCACGAGGTCGAACTTGCGCTGGAACTCGCCGCCCAGCTCCCGGGCGCGCTCGCAGCGGACAGCCAGCGTGAGGTCCTCGAAGCCCGTGAAGTTGGTGACGGGATCGACGCCCGCACGCTGGCGGACCATGTTCAGGTAACGCATCGTCTCCTCGGCGTTCTCCAGGTTGCAGTAACATTCGGCCATCATCAGAATGGCGTCGGCATAGCGGAAAATGCGGTAGTTGTTCGAATCGTAGTTCTGCTCGATGTCCGGACACCAGAATTTCGGACCGGGCCAGGGCACTCCGTAGTTGTGCGTGATCTTGAAGGTCTCGCCCGCCTCCAGGTCGCCCAGGCCGAGGAAGTACTGCACGCGGCGGTCGATCTTCTGCCCGCGGATCTCCCCGGCGGCCAGCGCCTCGCGGTCGATCTTCACCGTATAGCGGTTCAGCGTCGCGTCGTAGGTGTCGTAGGTCAGGGGCAGGGGGTTGAACAGCGCGTCGACGTAGGCCGCATTCTCGGTCTGCGTATTGCCCGTCGCGGGGCGGAAGATCGCATAGCGGTTGTTGGCCCGCAGCGACGACCAGCCGGGCATCGACGTGCCGTAACCCTTCAGGGGTACGCCGTCGAAGACCCCGTCTCCGTTGTGCGTGGGCATCATGATCGCCGCCACGTTGCCGTTGTACTGCGTGCCGGTGAGCGACCAGGCGTGCTGGATCTCGAAGATGGACTCCGCAGGGTTCTTGTAGCGCCACTGGGTCTCGGCCAGCGGATAGTTGCCTTCGTTGAAGTCGCCGTAAAGCTCCTCAAGGGCTTGCAGGGGGACCAGCGCCCCGTTCCAGTCCTCGTTCCACATGGCGAACTTTGCCATCAGCATCAGCGCCAGCGCATAGCCCGAACGGTTGTCGACGGCCTCCGAGGCGCGGCACTTGCGCCCGTTCTCGGCGGTGAACCACGGCAGTGCGTTCCGCTCCAGGTCATCGTACAGCTCCTGGCGGATTTCATGGGCCGGGGTTCGGGGCAGGCGGCGGATTTCGGCCAGCCGCTGGTCGGTGTCGACCATCGTGGTGTAGAACGGCACGTCGCCGAACATGCAGGTCAGCACATAGTAGTAAAACGCGCGCATCACGCGGGCTTCGGCCGCCAGAGGCATCTTCACCCCGTCGGCCAGGTCGGCGGACGAGATGCACTCGACGCACTCGTTGCAGTACATGACGCCTTTGTAACCCTGCGTCCAGACGTTCTTGCCGTATTGCGGCTTGGCGGGAGTCACGTCGAGGCAGGCGTCGACGGTCGTCGAGGAGGAGTACCAGATGTCGGTGCAGGCCTCGGTGACCAGCATGAAGTTGGCCGTATAGATCGCATTCGCAGGCATGTAACACGAATTGAGCGCCGCAATGCACTGCGACTCGTTCTTGTAGAACGATTTGCGGTTGACGAACGAGGTCGGCTCCTCCGTCAGCGAACAGGAGGCGAACAGTCCCGCCGCGAGGAGCGTCAGTATGAATTGATTGAAGTTTTTCATCTTCTTCGGAAATTGTCGGGTGGATTTAATAACGCAGCTGGATGCTGAACACGAACATCCGCGAACGGGGATAGGCGCCCATGTCGACGCGGCGCAGGGTCGAACTGGTCCCCTCGCTCGAAACGTCGGGGTCGAAACCGTTGTACTTGGTCCAGAGCCAGAGGTTCTCGCCCGTGACGGCCAGCGTGATGTCGCGCAGCAGGCGGGTTTTCTTCCGCAAGTCGAACGTATAGGAGACCGTGGCGTTCTTCAGACGCAGGTACGAGGCATCGTGCACCTGCAACGAACTGGGAACCAGTCGGTCGTCGGTTCCCGCACGGGGCAGGTCGGAATCCGGGTTGCGCACGGGATGCCACGCGTCGAGCATGTAGCGGTACTGGTTGGTGGCGTAACCGCCGGCCATCGCAAGCTCGGAGTAGTTGTAGATCTTGCCGCCCAGCGAATAGGAGAAGTAGAATCCGATGCGCAGACCGCCGATGTTGAAGGTGTTCTGCAAACCGCCGTAAAGCACGGGGTCGGAGTTGCCCAGATAGATCAGGTCCTCCTCCGACAGAATGCCGTCGCGGTTCTGATCGACGTACTTGGGATACCCCAGCATCAGCTGGGCGTCGCTGCCCGTCGACGAGGATATATAACTCTTGGTAAAGCGATTGCGCTCGAACTGGTCGGTCGTCTTCCAGACCCCGGCGTACTGGAATCCCCAGAGTGCATTGAGCGGATAGCCCGTCTTGTAGCCATACATCATGTAGTTGGTATTGCCGCCGCTTTCGAGACACGAAACGTACTCTTCGTGGCCGATGTCGTCGACCATCTGCTTGTTGTGCGAAAGGGTGAAACTCGTCGTCCAGCCGAATTTCGGCTTCACGATGTTACGGCTCTCGACCGAGACCTCGACGCCGCGGTTCGACGTCTTGCCCAGGTTCGTGAAACGGCTCGTGTAACCCGTCGTATGGATCGTCTGCAAGGAAAGCAGCAGGTCGCGGGTGGTCGAATAGTAGCCGTCGACGGTGATGTTCAGGCGGCCGTCGAAGGCCGAAAAATCGAGACCCGCATTGTAGAGCGTGGTTTTCTCCCACGTCAGGTTGGGATTGGCCACACGCGAAGGGAAGAACGACGCCGACTGCGTGCCGCCGAACAGATAACCGTTGGTGGTCGTGCCGTAGGCTTCGAGCGAACGGTAGGTCGCGATGGCGTCGTTACCCGTGCGTCCGGCGCTCAGGCGCAGCGACAGTTCATCGAGCCAGCGCACCTGCTTGAGGAAATTCTCGTTCTTGGCGTTCCACTTGACGGCCGCCGAAGGGAAGAAACCCCATTTGTTGTTCTCGGCGAAGTTCGACGACCCGTCGTAACGCCCCGTGAAGGTGAAGTAGTAGCGGCTCTTGTAGTTGTAGTTCAGGCGCATGAGCACCGACTCGCGCACGACTTTGTTCGAGCTGGTCGAAGCGTTGTAGTTCTCCTTGCTGCCGATGCTGTTCATGTTGTTCCACTTCAGGTCGTCGGTGAGCAACCCTTCGGCCTTCAGCGAGAAAAAGTTGGCCGTTTCGTGCGTGGCCGAGAAGCCCGCCATCGCATCGAAATAGTGCCCCGAGGCGAATTTCTTCGAATAGGAGACCGTATTTTCCGAAGTCAGGCGGCGTGCGTCGCCCTCGTAACGGTAGGCATCGGCCCCTTCGCCCTCGGTGCGCTTCGGCAGATAGCTGGGCCAGAACTGGTAGTCGTGACGCTGGTAGACCATATAGGAGTTCTGACTCTTGATGATCAGCCCGCGCACGGGCTTGATCGTGAACTCCAGCACGTCGGTATTGGTCATGCGCTCGCTCTCGTTCTCGTTGCAGTCGATCTTGGCGCGGGGCGTATCAATGCGCACGCCGTTCTCGTAGAGGGGGTTGATGTAGTCTTTGGGACCCATCGTCGGGGCCAGGTAGACGGCGCCGTCCCAGATGTTCGCACCGCCGATGGTCGCCCGGTTGGGATTCTCGTCGCGGAAGGTATAGCTGCCCTTGAAACCGACGGTCAGCCACTTGGCGAAGTCGTACGAAAGATTCAGACGGGCCGTGATGCGGCGGAATCCGCTGCCGTCGACGATGCCCTGCGTATCGTTGCCGCCGAGCGCCGCGAAGTAGCTCGACTTCTGACTGCGGCCGCTGACCGAAAGGTTATAGTTCTGATAGAGAGCCGTGCGGGTGATCTCGTCGATCCAGTCGGTCCCTCGCCCGTACTCCGAAGGGTCGAAGCGCGGCGGACGCTGCGGATCGCGCGAGGAGAAATAGTTCCGGTCGTTGAGGTAGCGGACGAACTCCTGCGCGTCCATCAGATCGAGGTCGCGGGCGAGTTTCGAGACGCCGAATTCAGCCTTGGCCGTGACCGACGGCTTCGAGGTAACGCCCTGCCGCGTGGTGACGATAATCACGCCGTTGGCGCCGCGCGAGCCGTAGATGGCCGTCGACGAGGCGTCCTTGAGGACCGAGATCTGCTCGATGTCGGCCGAGTTGATGTCGTTCAGGTCGCTCACGGCGTCGATCACGCCGTCGACGACAATCAGCGGTTCGTTCGACGCCGAGATCGAACGCGTGCCGCGCACGCGGATCGAAGTCGTGGCTCCCGGCGCACCCGAAGTCGACATGATGTCCACACCGGCGATGCGGCCTTGCAGAGCCTGGTCGACCGACGTGTTGGGCACGTCGCGGATGTCGGACATCTTCACGTTGGAGACCGAACCCGTCAGGTCGGATTTCTTCACCGCGCCGTAACCGATGACCACCACCTCGTTGATGGTGTTTTTGGCATCGGGGACCAGGTTGACGTCGACCTCCGTACGGTCGCCGATGACGATCTGCCGGGTGACGTAGCCCAGGTAGGAGACCGAAATCAGAGCGTCGCCGGCGCCGAGCGTCAGCGAATAGCGGCCGTTGCTGTCGGTGACCGTGCCGCGGCGTCCGTCGGGCGTGGCGACGGCGGCGCCCACCATTGGCGCTCCCGTTTCGTCCAGCACCGTGCCCGTCAGGGTCCTACCCGTCCCGGCTGCGGGGGGGGGAGTCGCCGACGCCTTGTAGATCACGATCATCTTGTCCTTGATCGAATACTGGACGGTGCGGTCGAGCACCTCGCGCAGCACCTGCGACACGGGCGTGCGGTCGAACGAAGCCGTGACCGGACGTTCGAGGTTCAGCTCCCGGGTGTCGTACATGATCGACAGCCCGGTCTGGGCCTCCACCTCCTTGAGCACGTTTTTGAGAGGCGTTTTCCGGAAGTTCTTCGTGACGGGCTGCATCTGCCCCCACGCCGGGAGCGTCAGCAACACGAACAGGCACGGCAGAAACGCCCGTTTCAGATTGGAGAATTGCTTCATTTGTTTAAGGTATTGGTTGTTTTAAAGTTGTTTCGGGATGCGGCGTCACTTGGCCGAGAGACGCACCGAAGGGCCTTGCCGGTGGACCGAGATCGGAACGATCAGGTCGAGGGCCTTCAGAACGCTGTCGAGCGACTCCTGGTTGCTCAAGCGGATGGTGATGAAAGTCCCGTCGGCGCGCAGGCGGTCGTCGAGCGTGATTTCAACGCCGTAAAGGCTGCTCAGGCTCTCGCACAACTGCACGATCGTCACGTCGATGAACTCGATGCGCCCTTCGATCCTGGCCAGGTACTGCGCCGTGTTGACGTGCGTGATGGCCGTGGTCTCGGCGAAACGGTCGTAGGTGAGCGACTCGCCCGGGCGGAGCAAGGTCTCCCCGCGCGGCGCGGTGAAACCGACGGCCCCTTCGAGCAGCGTGGTGGTGATGAGCGAGTCGTCGGGATAGGCCGTCACGTCGAATTTCGTACCCTTGACCACCACCGAACAGTTTCCGACCTTCACCTCGAAACGGTGCTTTTCATCGGGCGAAACGTCGAAGTAGGCGGCCCCCGAAAGCTCGACGGAGCGGTTCGTGGCGTTGAAATTGGCCGGATAGGTCAGCGTCGACGACCCGTTGAGCCGCACCTGCGTCCCGTCGGGCAGGCAGACCGTGCTGCGGTCGCCGCTCTTCGTGGTCACGGTGTAGCGCTCCGTGGCGCGCTCCAGCAGCAGCCGCGCGCCGAAGAAGGTCGCGCACACCACCGCCACGGCAGCCGCGGCACGCCATACCGCAGCGAACCGCCCCGGACGGGCGCTCCTCGCGGACCCTTGCAGGCGGATACGCGACCGCAGGCGGCGCCAGTCGCGGTCGGTCGCGGCGTCCGATGCCGGCATCGCCTCCCATTCGAGCCGCCACGCAGCGAACTGCCTGCGGCACGCAGCGTCGGAGGTGACGAAGCGGAACAACTCGCGCTCCTCCTCGGCAGCGATCTCTCCCGCAAAATAGCGTCCGGCCAGACGCCGCATCTCTTCCTGATCGAATTTCATCTCTTCCATTTCCGTTACATATTTTAAAACAACCGAATTTGCCTTTCCCCAACCCTCCCGATCACAAAAAAATCAAAAAAAGTCGCAAAAAGAAAAAAAACGACAACAGCGGAGAGAGAAATCTCCGCTGCCGGGTCAATGATCGTCTATCCGATTTTACAGGTAATTCGCCAGCAGGCACGAAAGCACGGCCACCGAAAGTTCGAACGAACAGCTTCGCCGCAAATGCTCGCCCAGCCGGCCGACGGCACGGGCCAGGTGTTTCTCGACGGCCGTCTCGGAGATGCCCAGCCGCGCGGCGATTTCGCGGTTTTTCAGCCCTTCGAAGCGGCTCATCCGGAAAACCTCGCGGCAGCGGTCGGGCAGCGCGTCGACAGCCTTCTGCACCTCGCGCTGCAACTCCTCGTAAAGGCAGGGCTGCTCGGCATCGCTCAAAAAATCGTAGCTGTAAATCCGCTCCTCACCCCGCATGCGGGCCGTGTACTCCAGTTCGTGACGCGCCACGACACCGTTGTGTTTCAGATAATTGAGACAGGCATTGCGCACCATCGTGAACAGCAGCGAGGCCAGATCCAGTTCGCGCAGTTCACATCGCCGCTCCCACAGGCGTGCAAAACTGTCCTGCACCAGATCGCGCGCCGTTTCATGCCCGGCGACGAACCGGGCGGCATAGTTCACCAATCGGGGATAGTAACGCCGGAAGAAGCATTCGAAATCGGCCTCGTTGCCGAATCGGATGCCTTCGAACAACCGCTGGTCTGACGGCGAGGGTGTGGGCATGGCGGAATCTGGACTTTTGCCACAAAAGTAACGTTTTTTTCCACGCCGCAAAATTTTCGGCCGTGACAAAAACGTGACACGACGCGCCGGGCGCAAAAAAAGGCGCTGCCGTGCAGCGCCGCCGGTTTTCAGGCCTGACCCATCTTGGGACCCGCGTCGGGCGTGGGCTGGGGCGAGGGAATCTCGATCTTGCCCACGTTGCTTTCGTAGCGCACGATGTTCTCCTGCAACGAGCGCAGCAACCGTTTGGCATGCTCGGGCGTAAGAATGATGCGGCTCTTGACGCGCGCCTTCTGCACACCGGGCAGGACCGTCGCGAAGTCGATGATGAACTCCGAAGTGGAGTGCGATATGATCGCCAGGTTCGAATAGTGGCCCTGGGCCACGGCGTCGTCCAGTTCGAGGTCGATGCCGAATTGTTTCATCTCTGCCATTGTGGAGTACTGTTTCTGCAAATTTATTCATTTTCAACGAACGATATGCAAGCCCGGGGCCAAAGTTTTCGATATTTTATCAACATATCCGACCCGCGGGACAACCCGCCGCACCCTTTTTTTGCCTTTTCATAGGCGGATGTCGGAGCTTTTTTGTATCTTTGCTTCGCAAATACGGAAAGCCGCCGCAGAGCCGAAGACAACGCCTTTTTCCGGGCCGTCTTCCGCGCAGGGGCGATAGTAAGTAACAGGTGCGTCGCTGACGCGCAGCAAACCGAAAAAATGGCATTTGAAATCGTCGAAACCCTGTTCCGCGGCATCTGCGTAGGCGTCGCCGCTTCGATCACGGTAGGTCCCGTGGCAGTGCTCTGCATCCAGCGCACGCTGTCGAAAAGCCGCCGCTCGGGCATCGTTTCAGGCATCGGCGTCGCCTGCGCCGATACGTTCATGGCCATGGCCGCACTGTTCTTCTACTCGATGCTCCAGACCCAGATCGAACAGTACAACACGCTGCTGCGGGTGATCGGCGGCATCTTCGTGGTGATCGTCGGCGTTTTCATCTTCGCACAGAATCCCGTGCCGCAAATCCGCCGCAACCGCGCGGGCAAAACCTCGCTGTGGCAGGATTTCGCCTCGATCTTCGGGCTTACGATCGCCAATTTCATCATGGTCATCCCCTACATCCTGGCCTTCTTCGCGGTGTTCAAGATTTCGGGCGGCGACATGGCCGACCACACCTTCGGGGGCTTCATGCGCTCGCTGTTCGTCATCGCCGGGTTCTTCGGCGGCGCGGTGGCGTGGTGGACCCTGCTGGCCTTCGTCATCAACCTCTTCCGCCGCCGCTTCCGTCCGCGGCACATGCTCACGATCAACCACGTCGCGGGACTCATCATCGGCATATTAGGCATTTACACCATATTATCGACCTTCTTTGATATATTCCCCAATGTCGGACACTAAACACAGGATCATCATTGCCGTCGACGGCTTTTCGTCGTGCGGAAAAAGCACCTTCGCCAAAGCCATCGCGGCCCGCCTGGGCTATATCTTCATCGACACGGGCGCCATGTACCGCGCCGTGACGCTCTACGCCCTCGAGCACGGGGCCATCCGTTCGGGCATCGTCGACGAAGAGGCCGTCGTGAAGCTGCTGGACCGCATTTCGATCACCTTCCGCTTCAACCCCGAGCGCGGGGCCAGCGACATCTACGTCAACGGCGATCTGGTCGAGGGCAAGATCCGCACCATCGAGGTCTCGAACTGCGTGAGCCGCGTGAGCGCCATCCCCGAGGTGCGCCGCAAACTGGTGGCCATGCAGCAGGAGATGGGCCGCCGCCGGGGCGTGGTGATGGACGGCCGGGACATCGGCACGGTGGTGTTCCCCGACGCCGAGCTGAAACTGTTTATGACGGCCGACACCGCCGTGCGCGCCTGCCGCCGCTACAAGGAGCTGACGGGCAAGGGCATGTCGGTGACGATGGAGGAGGTCGAACGCAACATCCGCGAGCGCGACAAGGCCGACATGAGCCGCGCCGTATCGCCGCTGCGCCAGGCCGACGACGCCATCGTGCTCGACAACAGCCACATGAGTGTCGACGAACAGATGGCGTGGTTTATGAACGAGTTCCAATTAAAAATGAAAAATTAAGAATTAAAAATCCGACGGCACAGGTCTCGGCCTGCAAGCCGGAATCGGTTCACAACCAATTTTTAATTTTTCATTCTCAATTTTTAACTACGCAGTTATGCGTGTTGAGATCGACGATAAATCGGGCTTCTGCTTCGGCGTTGTCCGCGCAATCACGGAGGCCGAACGCGCCCTCGCGGAGGGCGGCACGGTCTACTCGCTGGGCGACATCGTCCACAACCGCATCGAGGTCCAGCGCCTCGAACAGCTGGGGCTGCGGACCGTGACCCACGCCGACATGCCGCACCTGGCGGGCTGCCGCCTCTTCATCCGCGCCCACGGAGAACCTCCTACGACCTACGCCGCCGCCCGGGAAATGAACATCGGGATCATCGACGCCACCTGCCCGGTGGTCGCACGACTGCAACGCCGCGTGAAGGAGGCCCACGAACGGATGCGCCCCACAGGCGGGCAGGTGGTGATCCTCGGCAAACGGGGCCACGCCGAAGTGGTGGGCCTCACGGGGCAGGTCGCGGACCCGACGATCGTGATCGAGCGGGAGGAGGACCTGGAGCTGATCGACTTCTCGCGTCCGGTCTATTTCCTTTCGCAGACCACGCAGAGCATCGGGCTGTTCGAACGGCTGGGCGCCGAAATGCGCCGCCGGGCCGCCGATGCGGGGCAGGTGTACATCGACGACACGATCTGCCGGCAGGTATCGAACCGCGAACAGCACCTCACGGAGTTTTCCGGACGGTTCGACGCCGTGGTGTTCGTCTGCGGGCGCAAGTCGTCGAACGGCAAGGTCCTCTCCGAGGTGTGCCGCCGGGCCAACCCGCGCACGCACGTCGTCGAGGAGGCTTCGGAAATCGACCCCGCATGGTTCGAAGGAGCCGCGACGGTGGGCATCTGCGGCGCCACGTCGACGCCCAAATGGCTGATGCAGGATGTTGCCGACGCAATCGGCAACCTCAATTCAGAATTCAAAATCCAAAATTCATAATTATCGCCCGCCATGAAAAAGTATATCGTCCGCTCGTTAAAATATTTCTTCGCCCTGTGCGTTCTCTGTATAGCCTTGATGGGGCTGATGCTGATGACCGGGACCTCGGCGCTGTCGCTCGACGACACGCTCTACGTCTTGCTGCACACCGACCGCTACCTGATGCTCTTTGCGGCGATCGTGGCGCTGGCGGCAGTCTACCCCAGATTCGGGTTCGTGGTGCGCCGGGTGGAGGGCGACATCGAGGAGAACCGGGAACAGATCCTGAACGCGTTCCGCTCGGCAGGCTTTTCGCTGCGCTCGGACGAGGACGGGGTGATGACCTTCCGCGCCGACAATTTCGGCCAGAAGCTGATGCTGCTGGGCGAAGACGAGATAAAGGTTTCACAGTACGGACAATGGATCGTGCTCGACGGCATCCGCCGCGGCGTCGCCCGGGTGCAGTACCGGCTCGATTCGTATATACACATGACACGCAATGATTAGAAAATACCGTTACCTGCTCACTGCGGCGGCCGCTGTCGGCGCCGCGGGACTTCTGACATTCGCCGCCCGCAACGACTTCGGGCTGGGCCGCAACATGGAGATCGCCGTCAACATGATGCGCGAACTGTCGCTCAACTACGTCGACCCCGTGGACCCCGACCGCCTGATGGAGGGGGCCGCCGCCGGCATGGTCAGCGACCTGGACCCCTACACGGAGTATATCCCCGAGGAGGGGATGCAGGATTTCGAACTGCTCACCACGGGCAAGTACGGCGGCATCGGGGCGCTCATCCGCCAGAAGGACGACTTCGGCGACCCGCCGACAAGGCCGGGCTGAAGATCGGCGACAAGATCCTCTCGATCGACGGCAAGGACGCCAAAGGCTTCACGACCGAGCAGGTCTCCTCGCGTCTCAAGGGCGAGCCGGGCAGCAAGGTCAAAGTGACCGTCGAGCACCTCGACGGCACGCAGCAGACGGCGGCGATCCGCCGCGAACGGATCGCGATCCCGGGCGTGCCCTACGCCGGATGGGTCGCCGACGGCATCGGCTACATCCGCCACAGCGACTTCACCGAAGGATGCTACGAGGAGATGCGCGCAGCCATCGAACGGCTGCGCACCGAAAGGCCGCTGAAAGGGCTTGTGCTCGACTACCGCTCCAACGGCGGCGGCATCATGCAGGAGGCGGTCAAAATCCTGGGAATGTTCGTCCCCAAAGGGACCGAGGTGGTCAGCACCAAGGGGCGTTCGGAAGATTCGAAGCAGGTGTTCCGCACCGACACGGAGCCGATCCTTGCAGACCTGCCGCTGACGGTGCTGATCAACGGCAATTCGGCGTCGGCGGCGGAGATCGTCGCCGGGGCGTTGCAGGACCTCGACCGCGCGGTGCTGATCGGCCAGCGCAGTTTCGGCAAGGGACTCGTGCAGTCGCCTCGACCGCTGGGCTACAATGCCATGCTCAAACTCACCACGGCCAAATACTACATCCCCTCGGGCCGCTGCATCCAGGCCATCGACTACTCCCATTCGCAGGAAGGTTCGGTGCGCGCGGTGCCCGACTCGCTGATCTCGGAGTTCACGACCCGCGCGGGCCGCAAGGTCTACGACGGCGGCGGCGTGATGCCCGACATCGCGACCGACCCGGAGTACATTTCACGCTTCGCCCTGACGCTCTACGCGCTGGGATTCATCGAGGATTTCGGCGACGAATACACGCGCCGCAACCCCGGCCGGCAGATCGACATCCGCACCTTCTCGATCACGGACAAGGACTACGCCGACTTCGCGGAGTTCATGCAAGACAAGAAGGTCCCCTACGAATCGGACACCCGCCGGGCGCTCAAGGCGCTGAAAAAAGCCGCCGAGGACGACCGTTTCGCCGACTTGAAGAACAAGTTCGAGCAGGTGGAGGCCGAGTTGAAGGACGACACGCAGACCAACCTCGAAACCTACCGCACGCAGGTCGTCGAGACGATCAACAACGACATCGTCATGCGCCACGGCTACCAGGCCGGCGTGATCGAGCACTCGCTGTCGGGCGACAAGGAGGTGAAAAAGGCCGTCGAGGTGCTCGGCGATCCCGCAGAGTACGCCCGAATCACCCGCGAGCAGGACACCAAGCGCAAGTAAAGACATGAAAATCAGGACTGAATTCTTCTCGTTCCGCAACCGGGTGGTGGTGATCGTCGTCGGGGTGACGCTCGGCGCCCTGTCGCTGCTCTACACCAACGACATGGCCCGGCGGCTCAAGGAGAAGGAGCAGCACGACGTAGCGCTGTGGGCCCACGCCATGGAGCGCGTGACGCGCGACGTGCTGGGCGGCTCGATCCAGGACCCGTTCGTGGCCGACATCATGTCCAACGGCAACAACATCCCGTTCATCATCACCAACGAGAACCTCGAAGTCATCAACTCGCACCTCATCCCCGAGAAGATCATCAACCATCCCGGACGGCTCCGGAAACAGATCGACAAATTTTCGGTCGACAACCCGCCGATCCCGGTGAAGTTCGTCTGGTCGTCGCAGCATTACCACATCATCTTCTACGGCAAGTCGGCGCTGCTCAAGTCGCTCTACTACTTCCCCTACGTGCAGCTCCTCGTCATCACAGCCTTCATTGCGCTGGGATTCATCGCCTTCCGCTCGTCGAAGCACGACGAGCAGAACCGCGTCTGGATCGGACTGGCCAAGGAGACCGCCCACCAGCTGGGAACCCCGACCTCGTCGCTGCTGGGATGGATCGAATACCTGCGTTCGCAGGATGTGGACCAGACGGCCGTCGAGGAGATGAACAAGGACCTCACGCACCTGATGAAGATCGTGGACCGTTTTTCGAAAATCGGCTCCGAGACGCCCCTCACCCCGGCGAACATCAACGAAGTGGTGGGCGAATCGGTCATGTATTTCCGCAAGCGCATTCCCCGCAACGTGACGCTCGACTACAACGGACTGGCCATCGCCCCCGTGCAGGCCAACATCAACGCCGCACTGTTCGAATGGGTCGTGGAGAACCTGATGAAAAACTCGCTCGACGCCCTGCAAGGCCACGGAGCCATCGACGTGCGGATTTCGTCGGACGACAGGAGCGTTATGATCGACGTGAAGGACACAGGCAAGGGCATTCCCAAGAGCAACTGGAAACGCATCTTCGAACCGGGATTCACGACCAAGACCCGCGGCTGGGGCCTCGGGCTGTCGCTCTCGCGCCGCATCGTCGAGGAGTACCACCAGGGTAAGATCGCCGTCATCGACTCCGAAATCGGCAAGGGAACCACCATTCGCATCACACTCAAACGCCACTTCGCCTGATGAACTCCTCGCCGGCACATACGCAACCCGCAGTGCCTGCGGCGGATTCGGTGTCCGGGACTCCGGACGCACCGGCCTGGACGGGATATGTCCCCGGGCCGGATACGCTCCGGGCGGAAACGGACTTTGCGGGAACGAACTTTGCAAACCCGGCCTTTGCGGAAACGGCCTTTGCGGACGGCGGTTCCGCGCCGTTCTCCGTTGCAGCGACCGGTGCAGCCCCTTCCGAATGGCGCGACACGACCTCCGCCGCAATTTTCGGAGCGCAGTCGACCCTCGCGGAACCCGCGCGCATTCCGCTCGCACCGCCTCCGCCGCTCGCGGAAAACGCCCTTTTCCAGAGTTTCGTGCTGCTGCTCGCCGCCACCTACGCCATGCTGCTCTACCGCAACCTGGGCGACGTGCGCACGCTGCTGGGCCGCATCTCGCGCGACGCGGCCACGGGCAAACGCTTCTCCGAGGACCCGGGCGGAAGCGGCTACTCGCGTTTCCTGAACATCGCCACCGCCATCGGCCTGCTCTTTCTGGGCGTCGCGGCGGTCAAATACGGCGACACGCTGATGCCCGGCCGGCTGGCAGCGTCCATTCCGCAGGGCGCAGCCTTGATTTTCAGCCTGCTGGTTTCGCTCGCCTCGCTGGGCATAGCCGCCTATCAGACAATCGCCGTGCGGCTGGCCGGAGCGCTGACCCTCTCGCAGCCCTTCATCGCACAGCTCATGCTGCTCAAACGCACCTGTTTCGCCCTCGGGATGATCCTCATTTCACCCCCGCTGCTGCTCTTCGCACTCTGCCCGCAGGGCACGGGCGGCGTCTGGTTCTGCATCATCGCCGTCGAATTGGCCGCAGCGGCCGCCTTATACCTCAAGGAGACATTAAACCTGTTTCTTTCCAAAAAAGTTTCGATTTTGCATTGGTTTTTGTACCTTTGCACCGTGGAAGTCTTCCCTGTCAGCCTATTATGGCTGCTTGCAGTAAGATGAAACGGCAAAGACAAACCTAAATCAATTCGCAACATTGAAAGTAAAGAGTGTATTAGTTTCGCAGCCGAGGCCCGCTGTCATCGAAAAGTCCCCGTTCTACGAATTGTCCCAGAAACACCACGTGGAAATCGCCTACCGGCCCTTCATCCGCGTAGAAGGCGTCTCCCTGAAGGAGTTCCGCGCCCAAAGGGTCGAAATACTCACGCACACGGCCGTCATATTCACATCGCGTACGACAGTCGACAGTTTTTTCCATATCTGCGAAGAGGCGCGCATCACCGTGCCCGAAACCATGAAATACATCTGCCAGACGGAGGCCGTAGCGCTCTACCTGCAGAAATACATCGTCTACCGCAAACGCAAGATCTCGTTTGCCGACGGCTCGTTCACGTCGCTCATCGAACTGATCATCAAACACAAGGAGGAGAAATTCCTGCTGGCGTTGAGCGAACCCCACAAACCCGAACTGCCGGAAACGCTCGCCAAGCTCAAACTCTCGTTCGATCCCGTCATCCTGGCCCGCACGGTCGCCGGGGATCTGGACGACGTTAAAATGGCCGACTACGACCTGCTGGCGCTCTATTCGCCCTCGGACGTGAAAACCCTCATCGAGAAGTTCGGAACCGACGGCCTGCCCGCCGTGGCGGTATTCGGCGAAGGCACGCTGCGCGCCGCCCTCGGGGCCGGAATCACCGTGCTGGCCAACGCCCCGACGCCCGAAGCCCCCTCGATGGTCAAGGCCATCGACATCTATCTGCAAAAGGTGCAGAAAGGCGAGGAGATCGAGCCGGTGGAACTGGTTACCGACGCCCGCAAGGAAGAGTTCATCCGCAGCCAGCAGCACAAGCTGGCCAAGAAGGGCCGCACGCGCCGTCCGACCACGGAATCCCGCAAATAAGGGCCGCAAGCCCCCTGCCGCCATGTCCGCACACTCGCTACCCCGCACCGAAAGGCTCCGTTCGCTCGGGGCCGTGCGCCGTCTGTTCGAGAGCGGCGAAAGCGGCTTCATCTTCCCGTTCCGCTACGTGTGGTTCGCGGAGCCTGACACCGAGCAATCGGTCGAGGTGCTCTTTTCCGTCCCCAAAAAGTTCCACAAACGGGCCAACAAACGCAACCTCGTGCGGCGGCGCACGAAGGAGGCCTACCGCCTGCAAAAGCAGATTCTGCACGACGGCCGGCCGGTCAACCTGGACCTGGCGCTGATCTACTCGTCGAAGGAGACGCTGCCTTATAAAACCGTCGCAAATGCAGTCCGCAGGATTCTGGAATCGGTCGTGGAGCATCTTTAAACAGGCCTGCGCCCTGCCGCTGATCGGACTGGTGAAGTTCTACCAGCTCTGCATCTCGCCCTTCACGCCCCCGTCGTGCCGGTTCACCCCCACCTGCTCGCAGTATGCGCTCGAGGCGTTGCGCAAATACGGCCCCCTGAAAGGACTGTGGCTCGCCCTGCGGCGTCTCCTTCAGTGCCATCCGTGGGGCGGCAGCGGCTACGACCCCGTGCCGTAGCGCAAAAACGGCCGGCCGACCGGCCCCCTCCTTCCGAAGAGTCGCATCACCATTTGCTTTTGAACCCATTTTCCTTCCGGCAATAAAGATCATATCCTTTTCGGAGAAAAACAATCCCGACCCTGACGATCAGGGTCGGGATTCCGCCTTTAAACAGAACGATTCGGCCCGGACGGACAGATCAATCGTGCAGGTCGTCGCACCGCTCGGCCGCGGACTCGAATTCGAGCGTCGCATGGGAGATTCCGGCATGGTTCAGGAGGTCTTTCAGATCGTGTTTCACCTCCTCCATACGGGACAGGCTTTCGAGCACGACATGGGCCGTCAGGGCGTTTTCCGTCGTACTGATAGCCCAGACATGGATGTGGTGGACGGCCTTCACGCCCGGAACGTCCGTCATCTTCCGCCCGATCGCGGCCACGTCGATCTCCCCGGGAACGCCGTCGAGCGACAGACGCAGGCTGTCGCGCGTCAGCGACCAGACCGACGCCACGATCACCGCGGCGACGACCAGTCCCACGACAGGGTCGACGATCGTCCAGCCCGTCCACGAGATCACGAGTCCCGAAACGAGCACCCCGACCGACACCAGCGCATCGGCGGCCATGTGCAGATATGCGCCCTTGACATTCAGATCACGGTCCTTGTCCTTCAGAAACAGCCACGCCGTGAAGCCGTTGATCGCCACCCCGACGCCCGCCGTCCAGGCGATGGCGCCGCCTTCGACCGGCG
>OBXF01000735.1_pt1 | contig 23527 bp, 20 predicted proteins | sample 1495371 | NCBI WGS metagenome assembly OBXF01 (sample SAMEA2580143, study PRJEB22360) | human gut metagenome | biome: human gut; feature: human-associated habitat; material: faeces | place: Denmark | collected 2008/2010 | reverse complement strand
GGAGGAAGCAAAGCCCGCGGCGAAGCGCTGGCCGAGCTGAGCGTGCTTGAACACCAACTGTTAACCGATCCGAAAGTGGCAAGGTGGATCTCCGCAGCGCAACAGGAAGACCTCAACGATGTAGAACAGGCGAACCTGCGCGAAATGTCGCGACTGCATCACCAGGCATCCTTGTTGCCGGAATCGTTGGTAGAAGCAAAATCACTTGCGGGAAGCCGCTGCGAGCATGCCTGGCGTAGCCAGCGACCGGCAAATGACTGGGAAGGATTTTCCGAAAACCTGAAAGAGGTTGTGAAGTATAGCCGCGAAGAAGCCCGACTGCGCGCAGAAGCTAAAGGCTGTTCGCCGTATGACGCGTTACTGGACATCTTTGAACCGGGAATGACCAGCGCGCAGTTGGACAACCTTTTCGCGGACGTTAAAAGCTGGCTACCCGACTTGCTAAACAAGGTAGTGGCAAAGCAGTCTCAACAGTCGCTCATCGCCCCGGTAGGCCCCTTCCCAACAGCTGTACAGCGAGAGTTGGGTCTTGAAACAATGGCACAGCTAGGTTTCGACTTTACCGCTGGTCGGCTGGATATCAGTGCACATCCCTTCTGTGGCGGCGTACCAGAAGATGTTCGCATTACCACCCGCTATGATGAAAACGAATTGCTCAGCGCGCTGTTTGGCGTGATCCATGAAACCGGTCACGCCCGCTATGAGCAAAATCTTCCGCGTAACTGGTCAGGGCAACCTATCGCTCTGGCACGTTCCACCGCCATTCATGAGTCCCAGAGTCTGTTCTTTGAGATGCAACTGGGACGCAGTAAAGCCTTTCTGACACGGTTAATTCCTGCTGTAACGCGCTACTTTGGCGATCAGGCTGCATTTGAAGAAAGCAATTTCATCGCCTGGAACCAGCAGGTCAAACCCGGGTTTATACGTGTTGATGCCGACGAGGTGAGTTATCCCGCTCACGTGATCCTGCGTTATGAAATCGAACGTGCGCTCATTAATGGCGATATTGAAGTGGATGATATCCCGGCATTGTGGAATGAGAAAATGCAGGCCTGGCTGGGGCTGTCAACGATCGGAAACTATCGTAACGGTTGTATGCAGGATATTCACTGGACCGACGGCGGCTTTGGCTACTTCCCTTCCTATACCTTGGGCGCTATGTATGCGGCGCAGTTGTTCAGTGCCGCTAACCACGCATTACCTGATTTGAATCAGTCTATTGCGCAAGGTGAGTTTGGTCCCCTGTTTGACTGGTTACGTCAGAACATCTGGCAGCATGGCAGTCGTTTCACCACTGAACAGCTTATTACCCAGGCCACCGGAGAGCCGCTTAGCAGCCGTTATTTCCGCGCCCACCTGGAAGCCCGCTATTTGTAATCTCATACCGTGAGTCATTGTACATATCGTTACACGCCGATACCAATGACTCACGGAAGCCCTGTGATTACAGCGATATAGTTATTTCAACGGCCCCGCAGTGGGGTTGAATGAAAAACCAAATCGAGGGTATGAGAATGAAAAAAGTATTAGCTCTGGTTGTTGCCGCTGCTATGGGTCTGTCTTCTGCTGCATTTGCTGCTGAAACAACTGCTACAACCGCTCCGGCTGCTGCAGCAACCACTAAAGCTGCGCCGGCAAAAACCACGCATCATAAAAAACAGCACAAAGCAGCGCCGCAGAAAGCACAGGCTGCCAAGAAACACGCTAAAAAATCCACCACAAAACCGGCTGTAGAACAGAAAGCACCAGAGCAGAAAGCTCAGGCTGCTAAAAAACACACCAAAAAAGCGGCAACCAAACCAGCTGCAGAACAAAAAGCGCCAGAGCAGAAAGCTCAGGCCGCTAAAAAACACACCAAAAAAGCAGTAAAACACGACACTGCTAAACCAGCAGCTCAACCTGCAGCATAACGCATTTGTAGTCACTATGGCGTCCCCCACGCCATAGCATACGGCGCTAGATCGACCTGATGTAGCGCCGCCTTTCGGAGGGTAAAATGGTGTCACATTACCGCTTTGAGTTAATTCTTATTACGCTGATAATTTGCGCCATCATCGCCATGCGTTTTTATCTTGCCTGAATGTAGTTATCTGATTTTACTCCCACTTTCACGTCGTCCCGTCTATAGTATTAACTGAGGGTTTGCTGTTAATAATCATAATTCCCCACCAGAGCGTGATATGCATAAAACCATTGCTGTATTACTGGGTTCACTTTGTTTACTTCCTGTCGTTGCGCATGCGGACAAGCCTGCAACGGACAGCGCTGAAGCAGAAAATATAAAAACGCTGTTTTTTGGTCATGACGATCGCATAAAGGTGACTGACCCTACACAATCGCCTTGGGACGCTATCGGGCAACTGGAAACCGCCAGCGGTAACCTGTGTACCGCCACGCTCATTTCGCCACATCTGGCCCTGACGGCCGGACACTGTTTACTCACCCCCCCGAAAGGTAAGCCGGACAAAGCCGTCGCATTGCGCTTCGTGTCTAAAAAGGGTCTCTGGCGCTATGAAATCCACGACATTGAAGGCCGGGTTGCGCCCTCACTTGCCAAACGTTTAAAAGCCGATGGTGATGGCTGGATAGTGCCGCCTGCCGCAGCCCCGTGGGATTTTGGTCTGGTGGTGCTGCGTAATCCGCCGTCTGGCATCACACCGCTGCCACTGTTTGATGGCGACAAGGACGCGTTAACCGCGGCGCTAAAAACTGCAGATCGTAAAGTCACGCAGTCGGGCTATCCTGAAGATCATCTGGACGACCTGTACACACATCAGGATTGTGTGGTGACCGGCTGGGCGCAGAATACCGTCTTGTCACACCAGTGCGACACGCTCCCGGGCGACAGCGGTTCGCCATTGATGTTGCAGACAGAGTCTGGCTGGCAGTTGATTGGTGTGCAAAGCTCAGCTCCAGCAGCCAAAGATCGCTGGCGGGCAGATAATCGCGCCATATCCGTGACCGGTTTTCGCGAGAAGCTGGAAGCGTTAGCGCAGGAATAACACATGCTGCCCGCATTAACGGGCAGCATGGATATCAGGCAAGTTTTATCATTATCATTCCGGCCAGCAGCAGTATCACGCCGATCCAGCCCTTGTTATTCAGGCGCTGACCAAACAGCACCCAACCTGCCGCTAACGTCGCGGCAATACCGAATCCGCCCCACAGGGCATAAGCCACCGAAAGATCGATACCTTTTACCGCTTGCGACAGCGCGCTAAAGGCTGCTAACACGGCAGCTAACGACAGCACGCCATAAATCTTGCGGCGAAAACCATCGGAAAATTTCAAAAAGACGTTAGCGACGATTTCCAGCACAATGGCCATACCCAGCCAGGCACCGTGAACCCATTCAAACTGTTGCATGGGTCACCTCTTTGCCTGGTTTAACAGGCTTTCGGGTGCCGGATTTAATCAGCACAATGCCGACCACCAGTGAAGCCAGTCCTGCCACCTTCAATGTGGACAAGGTTTCGTCAAATAACAGCACGCTAAACAGCGTAATAAATAAAATACCGATCCCTTCCCACAGGGCATAGGCCACACCAAGGGCAATTTTTTTAACGGCAAAACTGAGAAAAATATACGATAAGGCGATCATTACCAGCATTAAAATAAAGCCCGAATTACCATGGCCGACGCTTGCCCATTTCATTGAAAGCGTACCAGTAATTTCAGCCGCGATGGCCAGACCTAATAATATCCAGTAAAACATGATGCTTCTCCTGCTTGAGAATATAGTCCTTTGGGCCTACTGCATGCAGTAAACTAAAAAATAAAATTAGTTAGCTCAGCGCACAGCGCCAGCTCAGGCAGAAGAAGGGACTAAAGCGCGTTGCGCCAGTGTTGCTCACCCGCAAGCAAGAAAGTGGAAGAGGTACGAAGAAGTGAAGGTAAACGCAAAAACATCCTGAACATATTGTCCATAATATTACAATTATCCGCAGTGTTGCTTCTCATCATCGCGGATGATAATTGTCCTCGGTAGTTAAACACAGATGATTTGTATCATAGCTTCAATACGAACTCAAAGTCTTTTCACTTCTTTACCTGCCCCGTTTGATTTTTGTTATAACGGCTCGACGCAAATCACACTATTATTCAGATTCAAAAATCAAAAACGCAGGAATACACATGGCGAAACCGATCATCACGCTTAACGGTCTAAAAATAGTCATTATGCTGGGCATGCTGGTTATCATCCTGAGCGGCATTCGCTTTGCCGCAGATATCATCGTCCCCTTTATTCTGGCGTTATTTATAGCCGTTGTGCTGAACCCCGTGGTGCAGCGGATGGTCAAGCTTCGCATACCGCGCGTATTTGCGGTGTCATTGCTCATCGTTATTATTGTAATGCTAATGGTACTGCTGTTAGCGTATTTAGGCACATCCTTAAATGAGCTTGCGCGTACGCTACCGCAATATCGCTCTTCACTGGTTATTCCACTAAAAAATCTTGAACCATGGTTACAACGCGCAGGGATCGGCGTTTCCGTGGATGAGCTCGTCAAATATATCGATCCAAACGCGGCAATGACGCTGGTGACCAATTTGCTGGCGCAGCTTTCGAATGCTATGTCATCGATCTTTTTACTGCTACTGACGGTAGTTTTTATGCTGCTGGAAGTACCGCAACTGCCCAACAAACTAAAACAAATGATGAGTCGCCCCATTGAAGGTATGGCGGCGATTCAACGCGCCATCGACAGCGTATCTCACTATCTGGTGCTTAAAACGGCAATCAGCATTGTGACCGGGTTGGTCGCCTGGGGCATGCTTGCTGCATTGGATGTGCGCTTTGCCTTTGTCTGGGGATTACTGGCCTTCGCCCTGAACTACATCCCTAATATCGGTTCGGTATTGGCGGCCATTCCCCCTATTGCTCAGGTGCTGGTATTTAGCGGCCTTTACGATGCGCTGGTGGTTCTGGCAGGCTATCTGGTCATCAACCTGGTATTCGGGAATATCCTCGAGCCGCGGATCATGGGGCGTGGACTTGGACTGTCTACGCTGGTGGTTTTTTTGTCGTTAATCTTCTGGGGCTGGCTGCTCGGCCCTGTTGGGATGCTGCTTTCTGTTCCGCTAACCATCATTGTGAAAATCGCGCTAGAGCAAACCAATGGCGGTCAAAGCATTGCGGTGTTACTGAGCGATCTCAACAAAGAGTAAAATGCAAAACGGCCTCCGCAGAGGCCGTCTTAGTTTTCACTGACGATTACAACGCTTTCAGAATCGCATCCACGCTGGCTTTGGCATCGCCAAACAGCATATGCGTGTTTTCTTTAAAGAACAGCGGGTTCTGCACACCAGCATAGCCCGTGTTCATCGAACGTTTGAACACGATGACGTTCTGCGCTTTCCATACTTCAAGCACCGGCATACCGGCGATCGGGCTGTTTGGGTCATCCTGTGCCGCCGGGTTTACCGTATCGTTGGCACCAATCACCAGCACGGTATCGGTATCGGCGAAATCATCGTTGATCTCGTCCATTTCCAGCACGATGTCATAAGGGACTTTGGCTTCCGCCAGCAGTACGTTCATATGACCGGGCAAACGCCCTGCTACCGGGTGAATACCGAAGCGCACTTTGATGCCGCGTGCGCGCAGTTTCTCGGTGATTTCCGCGACCGGATACTGTGCCTGAGCCACTGCCATGCCGTAGCCCGGGGTGATTATCACGGAGTGCGAGTTCTTCAGCATTTCTGCTGTGTCTTCCGCAGTAATCTCACGGTGTTCACCGACTTCTTCTTCTGATCCGGTAGAAGAACCGTCAGAACCAAAGCCACCTGCAATAACGCTGAAAAATGAACGGTTCATCGCCTTACACATAATGTAAGACAGGATCGCACCAGAAGAACCGACCAGCGCACCGGTAACGATGAGCAGATCGTTGCTCAGCATAAAGCCCGCCGCCGCCGCAGCCCATCCTGAATAGGAGTTGAGCATTGAAACGACCACCGGCATATCCGCACCACCGATGGAGGCCACCAGATGCCAGCCAAAAGCCAGTGCAATTATGGTCATCACCAGCAGCGCCAGAACCTGCAGGCCCACGCTTTCGGTACGGACAAATACCACCAGCAGCAGGAAAGAAACAACCAGCGCCGCCAGATTCATTTTGTGACGATTCGGCAGCATCAGCGGTTTAGAGGAGATCTTGCCGCGCAGTTTGCCAAAGGCCACCACAGAACCGGTAAAGGTTACCGCACCGATGAAGATACCCAGGAACACTTCCGTCAGGTGAATGTTCACCAGAATCGGCTCCAGGCCCGTGTCGTGATACAGGTAGCTGTTGAAGCCCACCAGTACCGCTGCCAGACCAACGAAGCTGTGCAGAATTGCCACCAGCTCCGGCATCTCGGTCATCTCAACTTTCTTCGCCAGACGAATACCAATCGCGCCGCCGATGATCATCGCCACCAGGATCCACGCAACATTGCCGGTATCCGGGCCAAAAATCGTGGCAATCAGCGCAATCGTCATCCCGGCGATACCGTAGTTGTTACCCTGCTGAGAGGTTTCGTGTTTCGAAAGCCCCGCCAGACTAAAAATAAACAGGATAGCGGCAACAATGTATGCAGCTGTAACTAATCCTCCAGACATATGTTACCCCTTAGTTTTTCCGGAACATTTTCAGCATGCGCTGAGTCACGGTGAAGCCACCGAAAATATTAATGCTGGCAATAAGCACCGCGATAAAGCTCAGGAAACTCACCCAGCCACCCTGGCCAATTTGCAATAACGCCCCAACCACGATAATCCCTGAGATAGCGTTAGTCACAGACATCAGCGGAGTATGCAACGCATGTGACACATTCCAGACCACGTAGTAACCCACCACGCAGGAAAGCGCGAACACCGTAAAGTGACCAAGGAACTCTTTCGGCGCAACGTCGGCGAGCCAGCCAAACAAAATCACCACCAGCGCCATCAGCGCATATTTGCGCCACGGAGAGACAGGTTTTTTCTCTTCTTTTGGTGCAGGTGCGGCTTTTGGCGCAGCCTGCGGCTGAGCAGAAACCTGGATAGGTGGCGCAGGCCAGGTGATTTCACCCTCGCGAACCACCGTGACACCGCGAACAACCACGTCGTCAAAATCGACGGTGATATTGCCGTCTTTCTCTTTGCACAACAGTTTGAGCAGGTTGACGAGGTTGGTGCCGTAAAGCTGGGAAGATTGCGTTGGCAAACGGCCAGGCAGGTCGGTATAGCCGATAACCTTCACCCCGTTCTCGGTGGTTGTCACCTGATTAGGCACGGTATATTCGCAGTTACCGCCGTTTTGCGCGGCAAGATCGACAATTACGCTGCCCGCTTTCATCGAATCGACCATTTCACGGGTAATCAGTTTCGGGGCCGGTTTGCCCGGGATCAGCGCAGTGGTAACAATAATGTCGACGTCTTTCGCCTGTGCAGCGAAGAGTTCCATTTCGGCTTTGATGAACGCCTCGGACATCACTTTGGCATAGCCATCACCGCTGCCCGCTTCTTCTTTAAAGTCCAGTTCAAGGAACTCGGCGCCCATACTCTGCACTTGTTCCTTCACTTCCGGACGGGTATCAAAAGCACGCACGATAGCGCCCAGGCTGTTTGCCGCACCGATCGCCGCAAGACCTGCCACACCCGCACCAATCACCATGACCTTGGCAGGTGGAACCTTGCCTGCGGCGGTGATCTGGCCGGTGAAGAAGCGACCGAATTCATGTGCAGCTTCAACAATAGCGCGATACCCGGCGATGTTCGCCATTGAGCTCAAAGCATCCAGCGACTGTGCGCGCGAAATACGCGGCACGGAGTCCATCGCCATAACTGTCACGTTTCGCTCTGCAAGCTTTTGCAACAGTTCAGGGTTTTGCGCGGGCCAAAGAAAGCTCACCAGCGTCGTGCCCGGATTGAGTAACGGAATTTCCGCCTCCTCCGGCGCATTGACCTTCAGGATGATCTCTGACTGCCAGACTGCATTTCCATCAACAATTTCTGCGCCTGCTTGTACAAACGCCTTATCGTCAAAACTCGCCAGTTGACCTGCACCGCTTTCAACCGCGACGCTGAAACCTAACTTAAGCAGCTGCTCAACCGTCTTCGGCGTGGCTGCAACGCGGGTTTCATTGGTTAACCGTTCTCTTGGTATGCCAATTCGCATAATGTTCCCTTCCATCTGTAATTATGATGATGGTTTATCAATGTTCGCACGAGGCATGCGCGCACTCTCGAGAGAGGTCAGTGTTACCTCAATAAAATAAAACAGTAACAAACTCTGTATAACCTACTGAAAATGACGCCTGTGATCTAGCGCCAAAAAACAGTATTTATTATGAAATTCGCAAAATAGAGATGAATCGAACCTCAGACAGATAAAATGCCCTAAAAATAGCCCACAAAGGCTGATAATTCGCTTAAGCGAAGCGGCAAAACATGATTACGTACCTGCCAAAAACAATTAATTAACATTAAATTAACTTATGAAATTCAACTGCTTTATCAGTTTTGGTCACCAAACGCCGAATTTTTCGGCATATCACAAAATGTTATCGATGTTGTTAAGCCAGGTGGCACGATGAGTGAAAAATGACGCAGACACTGACGCAATTTAAATGCAATAATCAGCGACGTTTCTAGTCAATAACAATACCAGTACCTGGTTTGCGCAAGGCGAAGGATTATTTTTATGAAGCTTAAGAACACTCTCCTGGCGTCCGCACTTATTTCTGCGACTGCTTTTTCTGTCAATGCAGCGACAGAATTGACGCCGGAGCAAGCGGCTGCCCTGAAACCCTATGACCGCATTGTGGTCACCGGTCGTTTTAATGCTATCGGTGATGCAGTTGCTGCCGTATCACGCCGTGCAGATAAAGACGGTGCAGCCTCCTTTTATGTTGTTGATACTTCAGATTTTGGCAGCGGCGGTAACTGGCGCGTTGTTGCCGACGTCTATAAAGCTGACGCTGAAAAAGCGGAAGCGTCAAAAAACCGTATCATTAACGGCGTTATGGAATTGCCTAAAGATCAGGCCGTTCTGATTGAACCTTACGATACCGTTACGGTACAGGGTTTCTACCGTAGCCAGCCTGAAGTAAACGATGCAATCACCAAAGCTGCGAGAGAGAAAGGTGCATATTCCTTCTATATCGTGCGCCAGGTCGATGCCAACCAGGGCGGCAACCAGCGTATTACCGCATTCATCTACAAAGCTGATGCGAAAAAACGCGTCGTGCAAAGCCCTGATGCAATCCCAGCAGATTCTGATGCCGGACGCGCCGCATTAGCAGCAGGTGGCGAAGCCGCGAAGAAAGTTGAGATCCCAGGCGTTGCGACTACCGCTTCTCCGAGTGCTGAAGTCGGTCGCTTCTTCGAAACGCAATCCACCAAAGGCGGACGTTACACTGTCACGCTACCGGATGGAACCAAAGTTGAAGAACTGAACAAAGCGACCGCCGCCATGATGGTACCGTTCGACAGCATCAAGTTCACCGGTAACTACGGCAACATGACGGAAGTTTCTTATCAGGTAGCAAAACGCGCTGCGAAAAAAGGCGCGAAGTATTATCACATCACCCGCCAGTGGTCAGAACGTGGTAACAACGTGACGATCAGCGCCGATCTGTATAAGTAATACCCAATGTATTATCAGGTCTACAGTCCTTGTAGACCTGATAATTTCGCGCAGTTCTGCTCCCAGACAAAACAAAAACAGCAGTATTAAGACGACTTTTCACACTATTAGTCACAAATCTCTCTATCCCCATTGCATGCGTTCTCTTCTCTCCGTAAAATCCCGCGCCTTAGTGGCTTTCACCATTTTTATGCGGTTTGCCAAAATAATTATTCTCTCACTCTCGTTTTTGTAACTGGATACAAATGGAAAAGAAATTGGGTCTGAGCGCACTGACCGCGCTGGTTTTAAGCTCAATGCTCGGCGCTGGCGTTTTCAGCCTGCCACAAAACATGGCGGCAGTAGCCAGCCCGGCTGCATTACTGATTGGTTGGGCGATTACCGGTGCGGGTATTCTTTTGCTCGCCTTTGCCATGCTGATCCTGACGCGTATCCGTCCTGAACTGGATGGCGGTATTTTTACCTATGCGCGTGAAGGTTTTGGCGGTATTTTTACCTATGCGCGTGAAGGTTTTGGCGAGCTGATCGGCTTCTGCTCCGCGTGGGGATACTGGCTGTGTGCCGTTATCGCTAACGTTTCGTATCTGGTCATTGTCTTCTCTGCACTCAGCTTCTTTACCGACACGCCTGAGTTACGTCTGTTTGGCGACGGTAATACCTGGCAGTCGATTGTGGGCGCATCGATGCTGCTGTGGATCGTACACTTCCTTGTGCTGCGTGGTGTGCAAACGGCAGCCAGTATTAACCTGGTCGCGACGCTGGCGAAATTACTGCCGCTGGGTCTGTTTATCGTGCTGGCGTTCATGCTGTTTAAGCTCGACACCTTTACTCTCGATTTTACCGGCGTAGCATTGGGTGTTCCCGTCTGGGAGCAGGTCAAAAACACCATGCTCATCACCTTGTGGGTATTCATCGGTGTGGAAGGCGCGGTGGTGGTTTCTGCCCGTGCCAGAAACAAACGCGATGTCGGACGCGCCACGCTGCTGGCGGTACTTGCCGCACTGGGCGTTTACCTGCTGGTCACCCTGCTGTCTCTGGGCGTTGTCGCACGTCCCGAACTGGCGGAGATCCGTAACCCATCAATGGCCGGTCTGATGGTTAAAATGATGGGACCATGGGGCGAAATTATTATTGCCGCAGGTCTGATTGTTTCCGTGTGCGGCGCCTATCTAAGCTGGACGATTATGGCGGCGGAAGTGCCGTTCCTCGCCTCCACGCACAAAGCGTTTCCGCGCATTTTTGCGCGACAGAACGCGCAAGGCGCGCCATCGGCGTCGCTATGGCTGACCAACATCTGCGTACAGGTCTGCCTGGTGCTGATCTGGCTTACTGGTTCCGACTACAATACGTTATTGACTATCGCCTCAGAGATGATTCTGGTGCCCTATTTGCTGGTCGGCGCATTTCTGTTAAAAATTGCAACCCGTCCGATTCATAAAGCTGTCGGTATCGGGGCGAGTATTTATGGCATATGGTTATTGTATGCGTCAGGTCCGATGCACCTGCTGCTGTCCGTAGTGCTGTATGCGCCAGGACTGCTGGTTTTCCTTTATGCCCGTAAAACGCACGCGCATGAAAACGTATTAAAACGCCAGGAGATGGCGCTGATCGGCCTGCTGCTTGTTGCTGCTGTGCCGGCTACCTGGATGCTGATGGGGTAACGTTATACCCATCGTTCGCGACATATGGAGATTACGATGGGTAAAAAAAACCCTTTGCCAATTCTTATCACCGGAGGTGGTCGTCGTATCGGCCTCGCCGTCGCATGGCACTTTCTGAACCAAAAACAGCCAGTTATCGTCAGCTACCGTACGCACTATCCTGCCATTGACGGCCTGCGAGAAGCGGGCGCAATTTGTATTCCTGCTGACTTTTCCACGGATGAAGGTGTGCTGGCCTTTGCTGATGAGGTCAAAGCTCAGACGGATGGCTTGCGCGCCATTGTGCATAATGCCAGTGCCTGGCTTGCAGAAAAGCCTGGTACACCGCTGACCGATGTGCTGTCAGCCATGATGCAGATTCATGTCAATACGCCCTACCTGCTCAACCATGCACTGGAAGGATTGCTACGCGGTCATGGACACGCGGCCAGCGATATAATCCATTTTACTGATTATGTTGTGGAACGCGGCAGCGACAAGCACATTGCTTATGCTGCCAGCAAAGCGGCGCTGGATAATATGACCCGCTCGTTCGCGCGCAAACTGGCACCGGAAGTGAAAGTGAACGCGATTGCCCCTTCACTTATCCTGTTTAACGAGGGTGATGATGCAGAGTATCGCCAGCAGGCACTGAACAAATCACTGATGAAAACCGCGCCAGGTGAAAAAGAGGTCATTGATTTAATTGACTATCTGTTAACCAGCTGTTTTGTCACCGGACGTAGTTTTGCCCTTGATGGTGGGCGTCATCTGCGTTAGTGCAGTTTGATCCAACAAAAGATCAGCAACCACGCGCTCAGGCCCCAGCACACCACTGATCCGCCGAGCGCAACGGGTAAGCGCATAAATCCGGTGAAATACCACAGTGAAACGAGGTAGACAAAATAGGGAATAATCGACCACATGCTGAATATGATGGTTGTACGTAACGCCTCGATCCCGCGTTCACTGGCCACGATATAGTGGGCAATCAACGCAAACGTCGGGAACAACGGAATTAATCCGGCAATATAGTAATTCTTTGTTTTCGCCAGCAAGCCAATCAACACCACCACCAGCGCACCGAGCGCCGCTTTTATAACGAGTCCCATCACTCTGCCTTAACACATCAATAACATCAGCCCCTAGCATAACGGAAGCGTTCTTGTTTAGAAAAGATTAATGGAAGGAAAAATCAGGGCGGTGTATGTTGGCGTTTTATATTCAAAAATTAATGATATGAACACCATCGTATTTGTTGAAGATGATCCCGAAGTTGGCTCACTGATTGCAGCCTATTTGGCCCGGCATGATATTGAGGTTATCCTTGAACCTCGTGGTGATTTGGCCGAGGAGAAAATCCTGCACGTTCAACCCGATCTGGTGTTATTAGATATCATGCTGCCGGGCAAAGACGGGATGACTATCTGCCGAGATTTACGCGGACGCTGGCAAGGCCCGATTGTCCTGCTCACCTCGCTGGATAGCGACATGAACCATATCCTGGCACTGGAAATGGGCGCCTGTGACTATATTCTGAAAACCACGCCGCCAGCGGTGCTGCTGGCTCGCCTGCGTCTGCACCTGCGTCAGAATGAGCACTCAACCCAGTCTAAAGGCATTCAATCGGCGACCATCACACCGCACACAACGCTGCGCTTCGGCACACTCACTATCGACCCAACCAACCGCTCCGTGTTGCTCGGCGGCGAGCAAGTTTCTCTTTCCACCGCTGATTTTGAATTACTGTGGGAGTTGGCAACCCATGCCGGGCAGATTATGGACCGCGATGCGTTGCTTAAGAACCTACGTGGCGTAAGCTATGACGGCATGGATCGCAGCGTAGATGTCGCGATTTCCCGGTTACGCAAAAAACTGCTCGATAATGCGACTGAACCTTATCGAATCAAAACAGTGCGCAACAAAGGTTATCTCTTTGCACCTCACGCCTGGGACGACGAGCCACAGAAGTAATGCCATCGGGCCGATCTCATTGATCGGCTGGATTATTCACAATACGTTACACTGTCACTTAAAATCGTCTACAGAACAGGCATACAAACACCATCCGACGCCGTTCCACACTTTTTGTGTGGCTGTTACCCTCCCCCCTCCCTATAATCCGTCGCGGTCCTGAACCCTTATGGTTCATCATTTTTTTTCGCACTAACAAAACTCTTTCCGGCATTTCAGGTGCTGAATGAGGCAAGAGGCTACAATATGTTCGTTTCGCTCGCGTATATCGCGTTCTTTTTGGTTTGTTCATGGGCAATTTTCAGAATCAACCAAAAAAGTCACTCTCTTTCAAAAAGCGTCTTCATCGCTATTTTTACGGGTGCCGTTATCGGTTTATCCCTGCATCTCATTGCTGCTGACGAAAGAAAAACAGTTATCGACTGGTACAATGTTATCGGCAACGGCTATGTGAATTTACTGAAGCTGGTTGCGGTACCGCTGATTTTCATCTCTATTCTCTCTGCCATTAATAAGCTCGAAAACAGCGCTGGCATTGGGAAAATGTCGTTAACCATCGTCGGATGCATGCTCTGTCTGGTAATGGTTGCCGGTTTTATTGGGCTGTTGACTGCGCATGTATTAGGCCTGGACGCCAGTGCGTTTGTTCATATGCAGTCCACGCTGACGGCAGACGATGTAAATAAAACAGCCGCCATTTCACTGCCTAAACTGGTTACATCTCTGATCCCCACGAATATCTTCCTCGATCTAACAGGGGCAAGAAGCGTTTCCGTCATTGGCATTGTTATCTTCACCCTACTTGCCGGCGTGGCATTATTAAAGGTCAAACAGGACGCCCCGCAAGAAGGTGAAAAATTAAGTGCTGGCATTAACGCTATCCAGATTTGGGTGATGAAAATGGTGCGTATCGTTATTGCTCTCACCCCTTATGGTGTGATGGCATTAATGGCTGGCGTATTTTCCGCGTATCGATTTGAACAATTTGCCAGTCTGTTAGGCTTTATTGCTGCCTGTTACCTTGCGATTCTGATGATGTTTATCGTCCACGCACTGATACTGGTTCTGAGCGGTAATAATCCCGTTCACTATTTTAAAACTGTCTGGCCAGTTTTAACCTTTGCATTTGTTTCACGCAGCAGTGCAGCATCTATTCCACTGGCTATTTCCGCACAAGAAAAATTTGGCGTGCAAAACACCATTGCCAATATTGCGGCTTCATTCGGCTCCAGCATGGGTCAAAATGGCTGTGCCGGGATCTATCCGGCTATTATGGTGGCGATGATTGCTCCAACAATTGGGATTGATCCGCTATCAGTACATTTTTTGCTCGCCATGCTACCTGCGATTGCGCTGGGTTCTATTGGGGTGGCGGGTGTAGGCGGTGGCGGAACATTTGCTGCGCTGATCGTCCTTTCAACACTGAACTTCCCGGTCGCGCTGGTGGGGATTTTCATTGCTATCGAGCCTGTCGTCGATATGGCCAGAACGGCATTAAACGTGAACGGTTCGATGATGTCTGGCGTGCTGGCTAACAGGCTCCTGAAAAAGAGTGCTGAAAAACCACAACCCGTGAACGCGAATTAGTCAGTCCTAAAAAGATCAAAGCCTTCCTGTTGCTGGAAGGCTTTCTTTTGTGTCAACTAAACGTCAGCCCGTCGTATTTTTTCCAACGGTAATTTACGGCAGAGATAATCCAGCAGCCGATAAAGACGCCAATAATCGCAAAACCGACATTCCCCATATGGTCACTTAAATTGCTGACGGTATCCCACAAACCACCCTGGAGCGAAAACGCGTCAGAGAGAAGCCCCAGCGCCTCCAGTCCGCCAATAAATAGCGCTACAATCACGGAAGTCCCGGTAATGGTCATATTGTAATAGAGCTTGCGTTGCGGCTTATTGAACGCCCATCCGTAGGCCTCAACCATCAGAATACTGTCGAGACAATCAATTAACGCCATACCGCATGTAAACAGCGCCGGGAACACGAGAATTGACCAAACAGACATACCACTGGACGCGCTTGAAGCAGAAATTCCCAGCAAAGAAATTTCAGTGGCGGTATCAAAACCCAGACCAAAAAGAAAACCGACAAAATACATATGCCAGTCTTTGCCTACCAACCGAAACGCTGAGCGGAAAAGCCAGTTCAGAGGACCTGAAACTGTAATATCTTCCGTGGTGCCATCGTAAGTACCGGTGCGTTTAAGATGGCGGAATGCCTTCCAGACCTGGCAGAAAATAATGAGATTAATGGTAGCCAGAATCAGCAAAAACGCGGCAGAAACCGAAGTTCCTATCAGACCGCCGACATTCTGAAACCATGCCATATGTTGCTTAAACACGCTGGTGGTCAGTGCAATGCCTATGCTTGCCAGTACCACAATGGTGGAGTGTCCCAATGAAAACCAGGCTCCCGTCGTCAGGGCGCGTTTTTTCTGCTGCATGAGTTTACGTGTAGCGCTGTCTATCGCGGCGATATGATCGGCATCGACAGCATGGCGCAAACCGTAGCACCACGCAATCAGACTCAGTGCAAGCAATGACGTGTTGTTGCTAAACGCGGTGAAAGCCCACAGCCACGCCACGATGTTTGCCCCAATGAGTAAGACCATCAACAAAAGAATATTCGGGCGTTTTTTAAATAATGAAAACAATGCGTTCATTGTTTCCCACCAATTAAATTTGAGCTAAACAACACACCACCACTCACTGATTAATTAATATAACGTTGATCAGGCTAATGATAACTCTTAAGAATTACTAACCCAGTGTCGTAGATCAAAGTTGATTATCACCTGAAGCAAGTTCCGCCATCGCTAGCTCCGCGATACGCAGAGGTACCGTTGCGCTGTCCCCCTCTTGCAGAAACCAGACGGACGACAACCCACACCAGGCAACAATCCACATCAGCAAACGTTGCCGTTCAATTCTTGCGATTTCAGACACAATGTTGACTCGTTGTGTGAATGTTTCCGGCTCAATGGCAACAGGTCTGGTGGGTTCGGCAAGATCAGGGTTAGTAAAAATATTGGCGTAATCAAAGCCACGCTCGCCTAGCAGCCCTTTGGGATCGATAGCCAGCCATCCTCTCGTTCCGAAATCAAGAATATTGCCGTGGTGTAGGTCGCCGTGTAATACGACTTCATCTTGGGGTGAAGATAGCAGTACATTTGCCACCGCTGCACAACGCGTCAGGATCCACCACTGCACAACGCGTCAGGATACCGCCATGCTTTTTCGCGGCAGGAGCCAGATCGCTAAACCAATGGTGTAGAGGTGTTAACGCTGGCGTAGACGCATTCCGGGAGAAATGGAGTCTACTGGCAGCATGGCAAATAATGCGACAAGCCTGCGCATCGTTACCAGTCCAGGACATGTCCGCTAAAGACCCTGTCCCTGTCGCACGTTCCAGCAGAATCGCCCCTGCTGCATGAGCAAGTACTTTCGCTGCGCCATTTCCGTTCCACCAGACCATGAGTTCACAGCCGATCCGTTCACTGTCATCGTCGGTGATTTTAAGTATGGCTTTCTGACCGTCCCTGATGACCACTACAGGCAAAAGCTGTGATGTGTGTGTTTCAACCGGTTCACCATCTGGAGTGAGTCCCCAACGGTTGAGCCAGGTGTTGAACAGGCGATTTTCCAAACAATATCCTCATTTTTCTCTGGAAGATGGTAACCAAAAGGATCCGTGTCGGTATTATTCCTGTTTTCTTTTGGTTGAGCTACAACCTCCCACAGCCGTCATCACTGACTTAACGGGTTGAGCACTAACAGGCACATCCTTGTGTATCTGTGTGCCATGCTGACTGTGTTCGGTAAATAAGGAGGACACGATGATCACGTTATGCAAAACCTGTGGAACATCCTATGAGGTAACTGGTGCCCATCCGGAACAGTGCGATATCTGCCAGGATGAACGCCAGTATGTCCCTGCGAGCGGACAGGAATGGGTCGATTTTACCGCCCTGTGTGCATCGCATACAAATAAGTGGAAGCAACACGACAGTACTCTCCTCAGCATCCGCACCGTTCCTGATTTTGCAATTGATCAGCGCGCGTTTATTCTGCGTACCTCTGAAGGCAATATTTTATGGGACTGCATTGCCTCGCTCGACGATGCCACAAAAACGCTAATAACGTCCCTTGGCGGGCTTAAGGCTATCGCGATATCGCATCCTCATTACTACACCACCATGCAGGACTGGGCTGCAGAATTTAACGCGCCGATTTACCTTCATGCCAGCGACAGAAGGTGGGTAATGCGCGACAGCCCGTGGATTAGATTCTGGGATGGCGATACTATCGAGTTAACCCGTGACGTCACGGTGATACGTCTCGGCGGACACTTTGCTGGAGGCTGCGTCCTGCACTGGGCGCGTGACGAAGGCGTGGTGCTTTCCGGCGACATCGTCCAGGTTACGCCAGGTGCGCATGCCGTCTCCTTTATGTGGAGCTACCCTAATATGCTACCGTTGCCAGCTGCAACGGTCAGCAACATTACCCAGAGACTGAGTACAGTGAAATTTAAGCAACTTTACGGCGCATTTGCAGGAAAAGATATTACGCAAAATGCCGATGAAATTGTGCGGCGTTCAGGTGAAAAGTATATTTCCTGCCTCAGATAAACCGGCAGTTTATTCACCAACCAGACTCAGGAAGGTAAAAATGGATAGAACTGATAAACCACGCCCATCACAGAAATACTCACTATCACACTGATAATGAAGTAGGTTTTGAAAGGCTGCTTTTGTGTTTTATGGCGAAAGATTTGTTGACCCGCTATCGCGCCACCCCATCCGCCCACAACGCCAAACACCAGCAATGTGGATTCCGGCACTCTACGCCAGTCCTTGCGTGCCGCCATTTTGTCCACGCCGTATAACAGCAACGTCAGTATGTTGGCGAGTAGAAACCATATGACAAGAGGGTGAGCGGTGAAAATGCAGCCGATCGCTGCAAAAATGAGTAGCGAATAACAACAGCGATTGAGATTCATATTTTCAGTCACAGCACTTTTCAGGAAGTTTCGTCACCCATTATACGCAAGGTCAGTCATCCCTGCCATGGGTGAGAATACCCCTTTTATTTTTATGCCTATATCCCCAGAAATAGCGGAAATTCTCTGGTCTGCGGCGTACCTAACAATTCAAACAAGAGAATCATTTTCATTATTCAGAACAAATGGTAATTTATTAAATCCAAATGGAGAAATTGTTCTGGAGTCGCAGGGATGAGAAAATACTCATATCCATATTTGTTTTTTGTCACCGTATTATCTCTCGGCGCAATTTTTCTTTTTTACTGGTGGAAGGTAACGATATACAGAGCGACTTTTCTCTACCCACTCACATCAAAATACCTCATACTTATTTCTCTGGCAGTGTCATTTTTAATCACCCTATTTCTGGTAGGTAATGGGATAATGAAAAAAAGTCCCTTCCAAACTTATCTGAAATTATTTGGTAGCATCAGCATTGCCATGGTGCTGTTTTCAGTGATCACAATTATGGCGATAACCTGGTTCATTCCAGGTGTCCCCTCGTCCTATACTGCTCCATACACCTACTCTACAGGAAGTTCTAAAAGCTGTTCGGGGGCTGATGTTGACGATCCGGATCTCGGGACTAACATCAGAATTTGCTATCCCGAAGGTAACTACGAATATAACAACACAATCTATGTTGAGAAACGAAGTAACCTTTTAGGTGCGGTCGTAACATACGCCAGAACAACACCATCCCGATTTTGATTAACTTGCCGCTTACAAAGCAATGCGTTATCAAGCGAAAGGTCATTTCGCCCCCGTAGGGGCCATAAGAATGCAGAAAAGAGTTATACAGTGTACTCTGCCTGGATAAACACGCCAGATGGTGATCAGATAACCTTTCTGATCCGACGCATCGGCAGATACTGCTGTGCCCCTTTTCCCCTGAGGGACACGAGAACTCGCTAACTTATTGAGCGTTCGGTGATTTTTATGAAGAAACTGTTTGTGCAGTTTTACCTCCTGCTGTTTGTCTGCTTTTTGGTGATGACCCTGTTGGTCGGCCTGGTATACAAATTCACCGCAGAACGCGCAGGCAGACAATCGCTCGACGATTTGATGAAAAGCTCGTTGTACCTGATGCGCAGTGAACTACGCGAAATCCCGCCACGCGATTGGGGTAAGACGCTGAAGGAAATGGACTTAAACCTCTCATTTGACCTGCGTGTTGAACCGCTGAATAAGTACACACTGGATGCCCCAACCATGCAGCGTTTGCGCGAAGGCGATATTGTGGCTCTTGACGATCAATACACCTTTATTCAACGCATTCCTCGCAGCCATTATGTGCTGGCAGTCGGCCCGGTTCCTTACCTCTATTTTCTTCATCAAATGCGCCTGCTGGACATCGCGCTGATGGCGTTTATTGCTATCTCACTGGCCTTCCCGGTACTGATCTGGATGCGTCCACACTGGCAAGAAATGCTAAGACTCGAATCCGCCGCACAACGTTTTGGTGAAGGACATCTGAGTGAACGCCTTCATTTTGACAACGGTTCCAGCTTTGAGCGCCTGGGCGTAGCGTTTAACCAAATGGCCGACAATATCAATGCGCTGATCGCCAGTAAAAAACAGCTCATCGATGGTATTGCCCATGAGCTTCGTACTCCGCTGGTACGTTTACGTTACCGGCTGGAAATGAGTGATAACCTCACCGGGCAGGAATCTCAGGCGCTTAATCGGGATATCGGCCAACTGGAAGCGTTGATCGAAGAGTTACTGACCTACGCCCGCCTGGATCGCCCGCAAAATGAACTGAAGCTCAGCGTACCTGACCTGCCTGTTTGGTTGACAACCCATCTGGAGGATGTGCAAAGCGTGAATCCTGGCCGTACGGTGCACTTACGTCATCTCGAAACTGGCGACTACGGCGCGTTGGATATGCGCCTGATGGAGCGTGTCCTGGATAATTTGCTGAACAATGCCCTGCGCTATTGCCAGTCTACAGTGCAAGCCAGCCTGCTGCTGAACGGCAATCAAGCCACGCTGGTAGTGGAAGACGACGGTCCCGGTATTGCACCAGACGCTCGTGAACAGGTTTTTGAACCGTTTGTACGCCTTGACCCCAGCCGTGACCGGGCAACCGGGGGTTGTGGGCTTGGGTTAGCCATCGTCCACTCAATTGCTTTGGCTATGGGGGGGACGGTCGTCTGTGATGAAAGTGAACTTGGCGGCGCCCGGTTTACTTTCCGTTGGCCCGTCTGGCATAACATTCCCGAAATCTCAGCTGCCTGACCTTTTCTGCTCGGTGGTCAGGCGGCGGAGGTTGTGCTATAAAAAAGTATGTTGTAACTAAAATGGTAAACCTATGGCCCGTTACGATCTTGTTGACCGCCTGAACGGCACCTTTCGCCAGATGGAACAAGAACTGGCACTTTTGAACGAAAACCTGTTGCAGCAGACGCTGCTGATTGCGCGCGTATTCTCGTTACCGGAAGTGGTTAAAGAGGCAGAGCATGCCCCTCTGCAGAGCATTAATGTTAAGCAGCATTTAGGCAAAGAGGCTGAAGCGCTGGCACTGCTCCATTACCGTCACCTGTTTATTCAGCAGCAGTCCGAAAACCGCAGCAGCAAAGCAGCCGTCCGCCTACCGGGTGTATTGTGCTATCAGGTTGATAACGCGGCGCAATGTACTCTGGAAGAACAAATCCAGCGTATAAACCAGTTGAAAACCACCTTCGAGCGCATTGTTACAGTGGAATCAGGGCTGGCGCCGGCAGCACGTTTCGAATGGGTGCATCGTCATCTGCCAGGGCTGATTACTCTGAATGCCTATCGCACGCTAACCGTAGTCCGCGATCCGGCCACCCTACGATTTGGCTGGGCTAATAAGCACATCATTAAAAACCTGAAACGCGATGAAGTACTGCAGCAACTGGAAAAAGGCCTGACGTCACCGCGCAGCGTACATCCCTGGACACGTGAAGAATGGCAGGCGAAGCTTGAACGCGAATATCAGGATATCGCTGCCTTACCACAGCAGGCCCGCCTGAAGATCAAAAGACCGGTAAAAGTGCAGCCTATTGCCCGCGTCTGGTACAAAGGAGAGCAAAAACAGGTGCAATATGCCTGCCCGACGCCGCTGATTGCTTTGCTTAATAACGACAACGGTATGACCGTACCGGATATCGGTGAGTTACTGAATTACGATGCCGAAAACGTTCAGCATCGTTTTAAACCTCAGGCGCAGCCGTTGAGATTGATTATTCCCCGGCTGCACCTGTACGTTGCGGATTAACTGCCTGGCCGCATGCTGCCAACCATCAGCTCCGGGCGTACCCAGTTGTCGAACTCCGCTTCGGTTAGATATCCCAGCGCCAGAGCGGAGGCTTTTAATGTCAACCCTTCTTTATGGGCTTTTTTGGCAATTTCAGCCGCTTTATCGTAACCGATATGGGTATTGAGCGCGGTCACCAGCATTAGCGACTCGTTGAGCAGTTGATCGATTCGCTCACGATTAGGCTCAATCCCCGTCGCGCAATGTTCATTGAAGCTTTCCATACCGTCCGCCAGCAGGCGTACCGACTGCAGGAAGTTGTGGATGACCATCGGTCGATAGACGTTGAGCTCAAAGTTACCTGACGCCCCGCCCATGTTGATGGCGACATCGTTGCCCATCACCTGGCAGCAAAGCATAGTCAGCGCTTCACACTGGGTTGGATTGACCTTGCCTGGCATGATCGAGCTGCCCGGTTCGTTTTCCGGAATTGAAATTTCCCCAATACCACACCGTGGACCGGATGCCAGCCAGCGTACATCGTTGGCGATTTTCATCAGCGACGCTGCCAGTCCTTTTAGCGCGCCGTGAGCATGAACCAGGGCATCGCAGGTGGCGAGCGCTTCAAATTTATTCGGTGCGGTAACGAACGGCGCACAGGTGATGACTCGCAGTTCATCCGCAACCCGGCGGGCGTATTCGGGATGAGTGTTCAGTCCGGTACCTACCGCGGTTCCCCCCAACGCCAGCTCTGCCACGTGCGGTAAGCTGTTTTCAATGTGTCTGAGGTTATGTTCTAGCATTGCTACCCAGCCGGAAATCTCCTGGCCAAGCGTAAGTGGAGTTGCATCTTGCAGATGTGTACGACCAATTTTAACGATATCGGCGAAAGCGTGGGACTTATCACTGAGCGTTTTGGTCAACACATTTAATTGAGGGATCAGTGATTTATGCAGCGCCAGCAGTGCAGCAACGTGCATTGCGGTCGGGAAGACATCGTTCGAGCTTTGGCTTTTATTGACATCATCGTTGGGATGTACTTTTCGCTCCATCCCCCGCACGCCGCCCAGCAACTCGCTGGCCCGGTTTGCCAACACCTCGTTCATGTTCATATTGCTTTGCGTGCCGGACCCAGTTTGCCAGATGGCCAGCGGGAACTCTTCGCGGTGTTTATCTGCCAACACCTCATCTGCAGCCTGCATAATAGCCCTGGCTTTATCCTCCGCCAGCAGCCCAAGATCCTGATTAACCTTTGCTGCGGCGCGTTTCGTCAGCGCCAGCGCATGGATCAACGAGACCGGCATTTTCTCCGTAGAGATACGAAAATGTTCCAGTGAACGTTGGGTTTGCGCGCCCCAAAGCTTATCGGCAGGAACATCAATCGCCCCCATTGAATCATTCTCGCGGCGTACCGTTACCATTACCTGCTCCTTACATTAACAATTGATTAGGTTATGTTTCGACATTGCCCACTTGCGTTGGTCTTATGAGTATTAACGAGGATAAAACTGTCGTTTGGTGGTTCGTGCGGTAAAAAAAACCGCCCCGAAGGGCGGTTGACGTTACTTAACGCAGCGTGCGCACTGCGACGTCTGAATTTGCTGGAAGAAATCATTGCCTTTGTCATCCACCAGGATAAACGCCGGGAAATCTTCCACTTCAATTTTCCAGATGGCTTCCATCCCGAGTTCCGGGTATTCCACGCACTCCAGACTCTTGATACTGCCCTGGGCCAGCACCGCGGCAGGGCCGCCAATACTGCCTAAATAGAAGCCGCCATGTTTATGGCAAGCATCGGTCACCTGCTGGCTACGGTTGCCTTTCGCCAGCATAATCATGCTCCCACCAGCGGCCTGAAGCTGGTCAACATACGAGTCCATACGTCCGGCCGTGGTTGGGCCAAGCGAACCAGAGGCGTAGCCTTCCGGCGTTTTTGCCGGACCGGCGTAATAGATCGGGTGATCTTTAACATACTGCGGCAAACTTTCACCGTTATCCAGACGTTCTTTCAGTTTCGCATGCGCAATATC
>OBXF01000727.1_pt1 | contig 23881 bp, 18 predicted proteins | sample 1495371 | NCBI WGS metagenome assembly OBXF01 (sample SAMEA2580143, study PRJEB22360) | human gut metagenome | biome: human gut; feature: human-associated habitat; material: faeces | place: Denmark | collected 2008/2010 | reverse complement strand
AATGCGAGTAAATAAAAATGATACCTGCCTTGTACACCAGGGACTCTTAAATCACCAATTGCAAATACTCGTGGATCACCTGTTATTGCCAAGATTGTTCCTGAAATAATCACAAAAAAAGTAGCCAAAGTAAGCACACGTGTCTTCTTAGGGATAGTGATTTTAATAAGCATAGCAGAAAGAGTAATCATCAAAGTATAGTTTATCAAATTGATGAACCCCGCGGCTTCACTAGCCATAAAGTATGGCATTGGATTCTTCAGAAAATAACCGATAGAAGCAATTACATCCGAATATGATCGTAAAAACAAAGTAATTGTGTATCCAATATTACTGATTAAATACGAAAGAACATCTTCATTTTCATCCACTGCGACAGTATTAGCTGCAGGAACATCCTCGAATATATGGAAAATCGCACCGTTCATCAACCATAAAAAGCCTAATGAAAAACATAGAAGTACTGCAAAAACCGTAATTTTTTTTGTTTTCCTCGTATCAAAATATTTTGCAGGCACAAATAAAGGCAGTGCAGCCAACAGAATCACTGGTGCCTTACAAAAAATCAGCCCAAGGCAAGTAAGCATATAAAGTATGATTTTTCGAAAATTAACTTCGCGTTCACCAACAAAAAAATTGGTGAATTGAGCCAATATCAATAGTACTAGACCATAATAAAGATTATCGTAGGTAAAACCAGATGAGATCCATACGGCAAATGGGGTCGTAGCTGCAACAAAAAGCGCTAATTTATAAACTTTGCTTACCTTTATAGCCCAAAAGGCCAACAATGCATAAAACAGAACATTAAAAATTCTCCCTAAATAATAGTGAACAGATACTCTTTGCGAGAATAATCGTCCAATGGATATGCCTATAGCACTTGGTATATAAGCGGGATTATTAAACCCGCTTTTTTCAAGCCAGTCTTCATTATAGGTAGAGGGAATAGATTCAATTTCAAGGAATTCTTTGTGGTAAAGATTAGTATTCAGTTCATTTCCATACTCGGGTTTACTAGGTAATTTGGTAATAGCTAAGAAATCTGGGGATATGGCAAGAAAATTTCTTTCATCTGTTTGATTTCTGACTTTTCCATCTGCTACTTCTAATGCGTGGTAATAATGCGTATTCTCGTCATAGTTTTGTCGAATTGGTAGAATCAGTGCATTTAATGTACCAGCAATAAAGATTAAAACAAACGCATTTCTGGCGATTTTCGTTTCATCACTTATTCTTGAAACTATCAGTAAGAGTATAGCAGCCGCTAAGGCCAAAACAATATACAGTTTAGGCCAAGTTAATTCTATATATTGTAAGAAAAACTGAGCAGTCAAAAGAATGAATAGAAAAAGAATAAGCAGCTTGTAATTCTTTTTTAGTTCAATTAGATTGTTTTTAATAAATAGCATTAATGGATACTCCTTAAAAAAGCACTTAGTTCATCTTCATGCTCTGATGTTGTACAATTTTCAATTACGTAATTATAAGCATTCTCACCGATAGTTTCTCTAAAAGTCTTATCGTTTATCACTTTTTCTAATTGGTTGAACCACTCATTATCTTTGACGAGTATGCCGTTTCTGTTGTGCGTTACCATCTCTTTAAAAGCACCAATTTCACTTGCTAATGTAGGTATTTTCACTAAAGCAGCCTCCATCCATTTGATTTCAGACTTTGCCTCATTAAAAATCGAATGTACCAGCGGTGCTAAATTAATGTCCACTTGGCAAATCAGTTTCGGCAATTCTTTCCAATCAACAAATGGATGAATGACCAGTTGCGATTCTACCCTTTCCATTTCTTTCGGGACATCTAAATGCCCAACTAAATGCAATTCCACTTGCGGAAAAGTTTCTAAGATTTCTAGAATAGCAGGCTTAATCAATTCGAAATTCTCATTATGGGTAATTGATCCCGAAAAGTACCCGATTTTCACCTTTGTACTATCTTCCATCTTATTTTCAACTGCATCATGACTGATCGCCACCAACTCTTGGTTCGCAAGATTTCGATTAAGCAGTACGTTCTGGTGATAATTCAGAAGTTCCTCTTTTAAGACACCTGTGGAAGCTATTGCTCCATCACACATAAGCATCATTTTTTTGTAACTGATAACGCCGCTATCGTAATTGTTTTTTTCAACTTTTGTAAGATTTTGGACGTACGTCAACTGATCCGTGTACTTGGTATCGATCACTAAATCATCAATATCATACAACACAGGTTTATGGTACTTTCTTGCTAAACGAATCAGTTCTGCTAATCGCTCATCATATGGTGCACGGTAAATAATGATATGACTTGCGTGTTCAGCTAATCCCATCTGAAATGTAGAAAGATTAACATGCCAGACATCAAAGCCTAGGTTTTTTAACTGTTCAATCTTATTCTGTACACGGTATTTTGTTAACTGCGGAATTGCATTTTCGACACCATCTATTATGAGAATATGTTCTTTGTGCTTTTTATTTTTGATATCCTCCATGATTTGATCGATCACAGCACCTGGATACTCCGTTTCATTTCTAATATATTCAATTAATTCAGGAACTTCTGTTTTCCTCTGAAGTCCTTGCCAAGCAAATTTCTCGTCTGTATCGTTTGCAAAAGCTGTGTATTTAACGATAGGTACACCCTCTCGAACCATTTGAAGGGGATGGATATACATTGGACTATCCGTATTCTTTTCGGTTAAAGCCCCGTGTTTAAAGCCCAAGTCGCTGAAATGTTTTGTAAAAACCGTTTCATGCTTTCCGATTGCTTTTTCTCTTGAGTTTGTATCTCCAAGATTTTTCCAATAGTCATAAAATGATGGATCGTGGAACATTGATTTCTCAATTACTAAAAAATAGGACTGTAAGTGAATAGGGATATATCCATACTTGTTATACTTGGTAAAATCAGGTTGTTCTTCTCCATAAGAAATTCCCCAGAAATCAAGCTTTTTAGCTGCCATTTTATTAAATGCTTCTGTTAAATCTGAGACTGGACCAACATTCGTATCATTCACCAATAACAATTCATCATACTTACTTAATTCCTTTTCGCCAAGAAAATCGATACCGTGTTTAAAGGCTGCCGTATCATATCCATCATTAGATCTAAGAACGACCTCCCCAAACTTACGAAGCTTTTCTAAGTCAGACTCCGGTAATTTACCATTCACTACGATTAATACTTTTTCTGAAAAATCTGCTAAAGAGGAAAGAAAAATGAGTTTATACTCTTGCAGCTGGGATTGGCTTTCATAGATAACATATACCAATACTCTTTTTGGATTTTGATAAACATTTTTTTTGCGTGTTGCTTTTCGTTTGCTAGATAAAACTAAAAATTGCAAATTAGGGATTTTTCTGAGTTTTACCAATAACTTTTGTTTTGCTTTATCAACAAGTACTAATCCTTTACTAGGATTTCTTAAAAATCTTAGTCCATAACTAAAAGGCTTCACAATAAGTTTACCAACCCTGTATGACTTAGATGACATCAACGCTTGTTTATCGTTTTCCAGCAACTGAATTAATTGCGCCATAGATAAATTCTGATTTTGCAAGTCATTTTTTTCAATATTTTCTTCACGTAATCGATGATCTATCGCCTGTTTTTCATTGTTTAAGTCTTCCACAGATACTTTTAATTCATTAACTTCTGCAAGCAATAATTCATTATCTTTGTTTTGTTGTTTTATATAATTAGTCAAATCTGCAAGATGATTGATTAAATCTTCGTTTCGGTCTTCCAGTTGCATGATATTATTCTTAATTGCTGATAGAACCAGTTGTGGATATTGTTCCTGATGCTTGCTCAGGAGATAAAGATAAATCTCATAATAAAATTTTTCGGTCCCATGCTGCCCTTTCCTTGATATTGATTCTTGTAGCACTCGATAATTTAATTTTGTGGAAGAACATTTAACAGCTTTCGCATGGTTGGTAAGAATCAGTCGCATAAAAAAGTCATAGTCGACTAATTTTTTTCTGTTTAACGCTAAATCATATGTTAGCTGACCAACAATTTCTTTTCTTATCAACGAGCAATTATCAATAAAGTTACTAGAAAGAAACTCTTCCAATTGGAATGGTTTGGCTTCCATAAACAGCTCACCTGTTTCAACATTTACAAGATCAGTATATACAATATCTGCTTCTTCTTTTTCGGCAGTTTCAACTAGCTTTTCAATATATTGATTATCTAGATAATTATCACTGTCGACAAATAATAGGTATTTTCCGACAGCTCGCTCAAGTCCTTTATTTCGTGTCACACAAACGCCTCGATTTTCTTGAACCAAATACTCATGTTTTAGCGAAACATGTGATAAATAATCTCTAATAATCTGATCTGAATTATCTGTCGATCCATCATTGATAATCACTAATTCTAAATGTTTATAGGTTTGGGAAGATACACTTTCCAGACACTGACCAACATATTTTTCATGATTATAACAAGTTATAATCACAGAAACTAATGGTTCCAATACGACTCACCTTTTTCTATAAGTAGATTTTTCTGATCACTTAAGCTTCTGCCAGCTTCCATTGCTTGTCAAAATACCGCTTGAGGCGATCCGCTCGCTTTTTGATCGATTTTTTCTTGGGGAAACGATTATTACGGGTGAATTTTCTTGATCTGAAAAAGCAAATGGTTCGTCCGCGGCGTTTCGAATTGATACGCCTAACCTTAATTTGCATTCATTGATATGATTTAACTCGCAAGCATATTTAAAAGTCTTTTTACCGATACCTTTTGTCATTTCATCATATGAATTGTCGTTGTACATCCAAATGTTGCGATCGATATCTGTCATTGAAAAAGCAATATACGTCTCCATATCTTTTAACACTTCATAAGAAATCAAAAACTCTACTCGTCGATTCTCATCGGTAAGCATTTCATCAGATAATAAATCTACTGAAAAGTTTCGAATTGTTTCCTCTTCTTTACTTTTTGTTTCAACTTCTTGTGGTTCTTCTAAAACCTCTTCCTTTTCAATAACGGTGGAGGCCCCCGTCTGTGTAACATTGTCTAAAGAATATTGATTTGCTACATCATCTGGGGTTCCGATGATTTTTACTTCCCCTTTATCGATCATCAGTGCTTTATTACAGTATTTACGAACAGATTCCATTGAGTGAGTCACGAGTATAATGGTCTTGTTCTCATCTTTGGCCTTCATGAAATAGTCATTGCATTTTCTTTGGAACGCTTCATCCCCGACAGCCAATACTTCATCTAAAACTAAAATATCGCTTTTCGCTTGAATCGCTACAGAAAACGCAAGCCGAACCTGCATGCCGCTTGAATAATTCTTTAATTTTTGATTCATAAATTCAGTTAATTCCGCAAACTCAACGATATCGGAATACATTCCATCCACTTCTTTTTCGGAAAAACCAAGCATAGCGCCATTCAAATAGACATTCTCTCTCCCAGTTAATTCTGGATTGAATCCAACGCCTAACTCGATGAAAGAAACCAATTTTCCGTTCACTTCTACAGACCCTTTTTCAGGTGTATAAATTTGGGAGATAATTTTTAATAAGGTTGATTTTCCACTCCCATTTCTTCCGACAATTCCAAAGAAATCTCCTTTATTCACTTCAAACGAAATATCTCTTAGGACTTTTTGCTCATTGTATCCTTTGATTCCTTTAAAATAATTAACGATCGTTCTTTTTAAGCTCGTTGTACTTTCTGTAGGAAGACGAAACGATTTTCCTATATGATCAACTTTCACTGCTATTTCATTATTCATATTAAATAATCTCCGCAAATTTTTTCGAATTTTTATTAAAAATCATGTAGCCGGCAACTAATACGATCCATGGCAAAACATATGGAATTGCGACGATCCAATTCGTATTTATTAATTGCCATACCGTAATATTGCTTGTACTTGTTAAGATATGCCGCATATCTTGAATAATTTGAGCCATTGGATTCATCATCAAAAGTTTGGCAATGTTCACGTCCATATTCATTACAAGTGTCAATGGGTAAATTAACGGTGTAAGGTAAAAACCCGCTTGAAGGACAACCTCCCAGATCGGTCCAATGTCTCGAAACCTAACATAGATTGTTGCCAAAATAAAAGACACGCCCAATGAAAAGGCATAGAGTTCAATCAGAAGCAGCGGTGCTAAAAAAGCATAGATTGAAATATCCGCTCCATTGATCATCGCAAATAAAAGAACGATCACAAGGCTGATTACTAGATTGATTAAGGCGTTGATCGATACAGCAATAACAATGATATGTGTAGGAAAGCTTAGTTTTCTAAGCAAATCGCCTCGTGTGACGATTGATGACATACCTAAATTTGTCGTTTCACTAAAAAAGCTCCATAGAACGGTTCCCAAAAGTAACGCCACTTCAAAGTGAGGAACATCTTGTCCAAATTTAAGAAAACGTACAAAGACCACATACATGACAGTAAACAGCATCAAGGGCTTCAAAACAGACCAAACATAGCCCATAATACTTCCTTGATATCTTAGTTTAAAATCGGTTTTTACTAATTCTTTCAATAAAATTCTATTTTTACGCTCGAACATCATTTTCTCCTTTAAGGTTCCACTAATCTTTTTTACGGTAAAACTTTTTAAAGCTATCCTTAAAAAGTATACTCGACATTCCCCTCTTTCTCAACCTCTACCAGATCATTTCAAAAATTGAGAAAAAAAATTAATGTTTCATTGACAGATTAAACGAAAAAAAGAAAGCCGCATTCAACGAACGAAATTTGGCCTCCTTTTTCTCAAAGTTTTTAGTCTCTTTCAAACAAATCTCTTGTGTATACTTTGTCTTCTACGTCATGCAGTACATCTTCCATACGATTTGCTACAATAACATCAGAGATCTTTTTAAACGTCTCAAAGTCATCAATCACTTCAGAGTTATAGAAGGATTTCTCTTTTAAAGAAGGCTCGTATACTACTACGTTGATTCCATGGGCTTTGATCCGCTTCATAATTCCTTGAATTGAAGAATAGCGGAAATTATCAGAATGAGCTTTCATAGTCAATCGATAGATGCCCACAACTTTCGGTTGTCGATCAAGGATCTGCTCCGCGATGAAATCTTTGCGGGTCGTATTTGCTTCGACGATCGCTTGAATGATATTATTCGGAACCTTATCATAGTTAGCTAGGAGCTGCTTGGTATCTTTGGGCAGACAGTAGCCACCGTATCCAAAAGACGGATTGTTGTAGTGGGAGCCGATTCTAGGATCCAGCCCGACGCCTTCAATGATTTGTCGTGAATCAAGTCCCCTCACTTCCGCATAGGTATCTAATTCGTTGAAATATGCCACGCGCAGCGCCAGATACGTGTTAGAAAACAGTTTTATTGCTTCAGCTTCAGTCGGATTTGTTAAAAGCACGGGAATTTCATTTTCCCATGCATTTTGCTTGAACATCTCGGCGATCTCTTTCGCTCGCTCACTGTATTCTCCAACAACAATTCTCGAAGGATGCAAATTGTCGTATAAAGCTTTTCCCTCACGCAAAAATTCAGGTGAAAATAAAATGTTCTCTGTGTTAAAACGTGCTTTAAGATCTAATGTATACCCTACAGGAACTGTTGATTTAATAATAAACACAGCATCTGGACGCAACTCCAGCGCTTTTTCAATCACCGATTCTACAGTCGACGTATCAAAATAGTTTTTATGCTCATCGTAATCTGTAGGCGTCGCAATAATTAATACATCCCCAAAGTCAACAGCTTCATCAAAAGCTTTGGTGAAACGAACGGACAAGTCTGTCCGCTCCAAAAACTGGTGAATTTCTTTGTCTTCAAGAGGTGAGATGTTCTTTTGCAATTGATCGATTTTTTCATCCACAATATCATAAGCAAGTACTTCTTCTTTTTGCGCCAATAACAAAGCGTTTGCTAATCCTACATAACCTAAACCAAAAACGGAAACTTTCATCATGATCCCTCTTTTTCTAGTTTTCTTCTTTCTCTAAAGATGCAGTCATATCAGCCAATGCTTCTTCCCAAGTAGGAATAACAAAACCGGTATTCTTTGCTTTTGTAAGATCCAACACCGAGTATTGTGGTCGTTTTGCTTTTTGCGGATATTCTGCTGAAGTGACAGGTGCAACCTCAACATCCGTTTCTTTCAGAATTTCTTTGGCAAATTCGTACCATGAACAGCTATTGTCATTTGATAGATGGTAGATCCCATAGTCTGCATTGTTTTCGATAATATAGACCATAAATTCAGCTAATGTTCGGGTCCATGTTGGACGGCCATATTGATCATCAACGACGGTTAAGCGCGGGTGCGTTTGCGCTAAACGTTTCATTGTATATACAAAATTATGTCCATATTTACCAAAAACCCATGATGTTCGGATAATGAAGTATTCATCTAAAAGGTCTTTCACTGCTTGTTCACCCAGCAATTTTGTACGACCGTATTCATTTTGAGGATTCGGCGTATCTGTTTCTTTGTAGACCCCCTCTTTTTTCGTTCCATCGAACACATAATCAGTACTGATGTAAACAAACTTTGCTCCTACCGCTTTCGCCGCTTTCGCCACGTTTTCCGTCCCGTTGACATTGATTTTCTCATCAAGTTCCTTGCCTTCATCTTCCGCCTTATCTACTGCTGTGTATGCAGCACAATGATAAATAACGGTCGGTTTTAATTCTTGAATAAACGCAAGAGTTGCTTTTTCGTCCGTAATATCCATTTCCTGGGCATCCGTTGAGACATATTTTAATCCTTTTTCATCTAATAGATGTCGCAGCTCCGTGCCCAGCTGCCCATTTCCGCCTGTCAGTAAAATCATATTTCTCATCCCTTCAAAAAAAGCAGGTTTCCCTGCTTTTATTTATTGTCCATTCGCAGCATAATTTTTCTCTACCGCTTCTTTTTCTGTCTTCCACCATTCTTCGTTGTTGCGATACCACTCAATCGTATCGGCTAAGCCATCTCGGAAATTGGTGAATTCCGGTTGCCAGCCCAACTCTTCTTTCAATTTTCTCGAATCAATTGCATAGCGTAAATCATGACCTGGTCGATCATTTACGTGCTCATACGCGTCTTTGGGCTGATCCATTAGTTCTAAAATCAGTTCAATTACTGCTTTATTATCCTCTTCACCATCGGCACCGATGAGATACGTTTCACCCATTTGTCCCTTTGTTAAAATCGTCCACACAGCAGATGAATGATCATTTGTATGAATCCAGTCACGGACATTTTTCCCGTCACCGTACAATTTCGGCTTGATGCCGCTCAAAATATTGGTAATTTGCCGAGGAATAAATTTCTCAATGTGTTGATAAGGTCCATAATTATTAGAACAATTGGAGATCGTCGCTTGGAGACCGAATGAGCGCACCCAAGCTTTTACCAAAAGATCGGAACCAGCTTTTGTTGAAGAGTAAGGACTTGATGGGTTATACGGCGTTTTGTCCGTGAATTTTTCTCCCGCTCCTTCGCCATGTCCCGGAAGATCTTCTCTCAAAGGAAGATCGCCATATACTTCATCGGTTGAAACATGATGGTATCTTACATTGTACTTTCGGCATGCTTCTATCAGCGTATACGTTCCAATAATGTTGGTTTGAACAAACGGAAAAGGATCTTTCAACGAGTTGTCATTATGAGATTCTGCAGCATAATGAACGACAGCGTCTGTATCCTGAACCAATCTATCTACCAGCTCCTGATCAGCAATGTCGCCGACAACTAATTCAAAGCGATCCTTTGGAAGACCATTAAGATTGTTTTTATTTCCCGCATAGGTCAGCTTATCTAAAACTGTTACAAAAACATCAGGCTGATTATTGATCACATAATGAACAAAGTTAGAGCCGATAAATCCTGCTCCACCAGTTACAATAATTTTTTTCATCACTTTCACTCCTTATACTTCACCATAGACAAATGTATTTTCTATTTCAAATTCTTTCAGTGTTGGATGTTTTTTATCTTTTTCTGATAGAATCGCTTTTTTCACATCTATAGGCCAAGTAATTGCCAAATCGGGATCATCAAATGCAATGCCGCCATCAGCTTCAGCATTATAATAGTTGTCACACTTATACAAGAAGTTCACATTTGGAGTCAGTGTCATAAACCCGTGAGCATATCCGCGCGGTACTAATAACTGACGATGGTTGTGTTCGGTTAACAAGTACCCTTCCCACTCTCCATAGGTCGGGCTGCCTTTACGAATATCTACGATAACATCAAGTACCGCACCAGTCACCACACGAATCAATTTTGTCTGTGCTGCTTCACCTTTTTGAAAATGCAGGCCTCTTAACACACCTGCTTCAGCAGATAATGAGTGGTTATCTTGAACAAAATCAAAGTCAATTCCTTGTGCTGAAAATTTTTCTTTTGAATAGCTTTCAGTAAAAAAACCTCGATGATCGCCATAAACGTCCATCTCTATTAGTTTTACATCTGTCAATTTTGTTTCTATAACTTTCATCAAAGCGTCTCCTCTTTATTCAGCAGCTAGTCGTAATAAATATTGACCATACTGATTTTTTTTCAATGGCTCAGCTAAAGCAACCAACTGCTCTCTTGTGATATAGCCCATTCGGAATGATATTTCTTCCAAACACGCAACTTTCAAGTTTTGCCGTTTTTCAATCGTTTCAATAAAAGTAGATGCCTCAAGCAATGTTTCATGTGTTCCTGTATCAAGCCAAGCGAAACCTCTTCCCATGACTTCAACAGAAAGTTTATTTTTATCTAGATAAACTTTATTGATATCGGTAATTTCTAATTCTCCACGCGCAGACGGTTTGATATTCTTGGCGATTTCGACTACTTCGTTATCATAAAAATACAGACCTGTTACAGCATAATTTGATTTCGGCTTCTCAGGTTTTTCTTCAATAGACAAGGCGTGCATATCGTCATCAAACTCCACTACACCAAATCGTTCAGGATCATTTACATGATAGCCAAAAACGGTTGCACCTGATTCTTTTGCAGCAGCTCGTTGAAGCATTTTTGATAGACCGCCCCCATAATAAATATTGTCTCCTAGGACTAAACAAACACTATCAGTGCCGATAAACTCTTCCCCAATAATGAATGCTTGAGCGAGGCCGTCAGGACTTGGCTGTACTGCATAGTCAATTTGCAGTCCTAAGTCTTTGCCGTCGCCGAATAACTCTTGAAAGCGAGGAGTATCTTGAGGAGTGGAAATAATTAAAATTTCTTTGATCCCCGCCAACATCAAAGTAGACATTGGGTAAAAAATCATTGGTTTGTCATAAATAGGCATCAATTGTTTAGAAGTTGCTTTTGTTAATGGATAAAGGCGTGTTCCTGAACCGCCTGCTAAAATAATCCCTTTCATTCATTACGCTCCTTAATTAATTTACTTGTATTTCTCACCACAGCATTATCTCATTTCTAGAAAGCTTTGTCATTCAATTCAAAGTTTTGAAATGAAAATGTAACTTTTATTTATCAAATACCTTTCTCATGATCAGGCTTCTTATTAAACCCCAGCGCCACACGAATTGCTGGGCAAATGAAGCGGATGTTTTGATTTCACTGGCATTTTTTTCATGTCTGCGATACAACGTTAACTGCTTATCGATAAGCTCGATACGGTTGCCTGCCATTGCACCGATCCACATATCATGCATTGGAATTGCTTGCGGAAACGGAAGAATAGATGGCTTCAACTCTCTTCGAAAAGCCATGCCTGCTCCGATGTATTTATTTTTAAGCAAATTTCGTAAAAATCCGACTTTCACATTCCGATAGGCAAAATAGGAGGGTTCAATCAGTTCAAGCTGTTCATCGACAATTATCAAATCAGAAATGACTACCTGTGTCTCTTTTTTTTCATTAAATTTTGCTTTTGTATCAGCAACTTTATCGGGAAGCCACACATCGTCTTGGTCGGCCAAAAAAATCAGATCGCCTGAAGCCTGGTTAATTGCGTGTTCAAAATTTTTGATAATGCCTTTTTGCGGTCCTTCCAAAAGTTTGATTCGGGGATCTGCGCGATAAGAATCGAGGATACTTCTTGTCTTGTCAGTAGAGAAGTCATCCGAAATTATCAGCTCATCATCAGGTGCAAGTTGAATTAGAATGCTGTCCAGCTGTTCTTGAAGATACTTTTCTCCGTTATAAGTAGCTACACATACTGATATCATAAATGATCCTTCCTAAATGACAAGTATTCTTTCCATGTTCTTCGACTGAATCGGCACATTTTGGGTGAAAGTGCTTGTTTTATTGTTCGAAAAAAAAGCTGTTTTTCATGTTCCTTTTTCTTTTCTTTATCGAAATCCCTATAGAATTTCGATTCACTGGTAAGAATCTGCTCATATCTTTCCCTAGTCATCGTTTTATAATGCATGACTGAAAGATCATGATTCAGCTTTTGGTTTGCGATCAAAAACCGAAAGCCTTCTTGATGTAAGCGAAGAAAAAGCCAATGATCTAAAAAATCCAGCGGAAAAGCATCATTGAATCCGCCGATTTTTTTTATAGCCGCGAGAGTGACTGCGGTGCCGGAATTGATTGCCATAATCCGCTGTTTTTGCTCACCGGTAGCAGGATATGCCAGATTTCGATTGATGTAACGATCAGCTAAGACCGGTGATACTTGTATTGTGCCACTGTAAATCAGCGGCACAACAGCACCTATTTCAGTTCCGATCGTCTCAGCCATAAGAAAGTTTAGGTAGGCTTTTGTCAGCTCCGTATCTTGGTCCAAGAGAAGCAGCAAATCAAAATCGCCGCTAGACGCAGACTTAAACCCTTTATTGTATGCTTTGGAGAGGCCGGGATTGGCTGGATCATGAAAATAGGTCACTAATGGATGCTGAAAAAAAGGCTCATCATGACTTTGTGGACTGTTATCATAAACCAGCAATTGGATTTGCTGGTTCTTCACCGCTTTTTCCAAAAGCGGTGAAGCCGATGCTTCTTGCCAGCTTCTTTCATACATTACGATCGTCACAAATAAACGGTTCATCAAAACAGCCTCCAACCCCATTTATTAAAAAATTTCATCATCGAATGCATAAACACCAAAAAGAGTTTTGCACTTCTATGAGCTCCTTTACCGTATAAGTGCACGACTTTTTCAAAGGGCGTATACAAAATGCGGTACCCCGCTTTTTCATATCTCAAACACAAATCATTGTCTTCAAAATACATAAAGAACTGTTCGTCAAAGCCGCCGATTTCTTTAAAGCGAGCGATTTCTACCAGCATAAAACAACCAGAGCCCATTCGGATATAACTGGTTTGATCTTGTGGAAGGTCACGGCACTCATAAGCAGACAGTCTTTTTTTAAATACTTTTTTTACCCAATGAAACGGAATAAATCGCAAGAAATAATCGAATACAGCTAATCGTTTTCTTACTAAATATTGAATAGAGCCATCTTCGTTCAAAACCTGAGGAACTACGACAGCTGCTTCATTCTCTTGAATTCTTTTTAATAATCCTTCAATTGATTCTTTCGTGACAAGAATATCAGGATTGCAAATAAATCCGTATTCTTGCGTTGCATTCATTAATAATTGATTGTGTCCATGACCAAATCCAAGATTTTCATTGGCTGAGATGACAGTGACAAATGGATAATCTTGCATTTTAGCAATGTATTCTGCTTTCGAATTATTATCAAATATTTTCACTTCAAAGCGTGGATCCTCTCCTATCTCTTTCTCCAGATGATCCAATGTTTTGAATATATCACGACTATTATGTGTCACAATACTGATGATTATTTTATTCGTTTTTCTATTATCCATAGTGTATTGTCCTTAATGTTATAAAATGAGAGATACTAGTCAATTTGTTATTATATCACATACCCGCGCGTAAAAAAAGCACACTCGAGCAAGCAAAGCGATTTCTTCTATTCAGTCCCAGACGCCCTTTGGATTGCTGCTTGCTTCTTTTCTGAAGTAATCCCTCATCCTCAAGAGCAGATAAAAACACCAGCCCCGCTAGAGACTTTCTAGCAAGGGATGGTGTGATGAGTGAATCATTTACGCTTTCGCACAAAATTTGTTTAAGTTACGGATAAATCCGATTCAACAACCGTGGAAACGGAATGGATTCTCTTACGTGCTCGATTCCTGATAACCAGGTAACGGTCCGTTCTAATCCAAGGCCAAAGCCGGTGTGAGGAACTGAGCCGTACTTGCGTAGATCTAAATACCATGAATATTCATTTTCGTCCAAGCCGTGGGCGCGGATTTGTTCTAGCAGGTATTCATGATCGATAGCACGTTCAGAACCGCCTATGATCTCGCCATAGCCTTCTGGTGCGATCATATCGGCACAGATCACGACATCTTCTCTCGTTGGATGTGGCTTCATATAGAAGGGTTTGATGGCTTTTGGATAGTTTAAGATAAAGACGGGCTGATCGAATGAATTAGCAATAAAGGTCTCATGTGGTGAGCCAAAGTCATCGCCCCATTGAATATCATCAAAGCCGTTCTTTTGCAATAATTCCACTGCATCATCGTAAGAGATTCGTGGGAATGGTAATTTGGTGTATTTTTTCAAGACTTCACGGTCACGGCCTAAGACATCTAGTGCATAGTCACAGTTATCGAGCACATTTTGCACTAAGAATGCCACGTACTGCTCTTGGACTTCCAAGCTTTCTTCCTGGTGCATAAAGGCCATTTCTGGTTCAATCATCCAAAATTCAATCAAGTGACGACGTGTCTTTGATTTTTCGGCACGGAAAGTTGGTCCAAAAGAAAAGACTTTGCCAAACGCCATAGCGGCAGCTTCCATGTACAATTGACCAGACTGAGACAAATATGCTTTTTGATCGAAATAGTTGGTTTCAAATAAATCGGTCGTTCCTTCTGGTGCTGATCCAGTTAGGATCGGTGGATCGATTTTGATGAAGCCATTCTTGTTGAAAAATTCATACGTTGCCCGAATGATTTCGTTTCGGATTTGCATGATGGCGTGTTGTTTTGAGGAACGCAACCATAAATGACGATGGTCCATCAAGAAATCTGTTCCGTGTTCTTTTGGTGTGATTGGGTAATCATGGCTTTCCCCAACAACCTCTAAACCAGAGATACCAATTTCATAGCCGAATTTTGAGCGGCTGTCTTCTCTGATTTCCCCAGTGACCAGTAAGGCAGTTTCCTGATTTAGATTTTTCGCTAATTGGAAAACTTCTTCCCCTACTTCACTTTTTACAACGATTCCTTGAAAATACGCTGTTCCGTCACGAAGTTGTAAAAAGGCGATCTTGCCGCTAGAACGTTTGTTAGCAACCCATGCTCCGATTTGAACGGTTTCGCCAACGTGTTTTTTTGCATCTAAAATTTGAATAGATTCCACTTGATTCTCTCCTATCTAATTAATAAAGGCACCATAGAGCATTTTAAGCTTTTTGGCGTTTCTTTTCAACAAAATCATGGATTCGTTTGGTAGCTTCCGCTAACGTGTCCCAATCAGTTGCATAGCTGATGCGTAAATAATCTGGTGTACCAAAACCAGCACCAGTCACTACTGCCACGTGGGCTTCCATCAGCAAGGCCTCCACGAAGGCATCAATGGTTTGATAGCCGCACATCGTCATGGCTTCTTTGACATTTGGGAACAAGTAAAACGCGCCTTGGGGTTTCGTCACCTGAAAACCAGGAATAGCGGCAATTAGCGGATATAGTTTGTTCAAGCGCTCTTCGAAGGCCTGACGCATCACTTCGATCGATTCTTGATTCCCAGTCAGTGCCTCAACTGCTGCGTATTGGCTAGCAGCCGGCGGGTTGCTAGTAGCTTGGGAAGCGATATCGATCATCGCTTTGATGATTTTTGCATCGCCGACAGCAAATCCGATCCGCCACCCAGTCATAGAATAGGTTTTAGAAACGCCGTTGATCACGATGGTTTGTTTGCGGATCTCTTCTGATAAGCTTGCGATCGATGTAAAGGTATTGCCGTTATAAACCAAGCGACCATAGATATCATCGGCAATGATCCAAATATTATTTTTCACTGCCCAGTTGCCGATTGCCGTTAACGCTTCTTTTGAGTAAATCGCCCCTGTAGGGTTGGCAGGCGAGTTTAAAATGATGGCTTTCGTTTTCTCTGTACGAGCAGCTTCTAATTGAGCCACAGAAACTTTAAAATCGGCTTCTTGCTTGGCTTCAACAAACACAGGTGTCCCTTGCGCTAAACGGACTTGTTCCGCATAGCTGACCCAATAAGGCACTGGAATGAGTACTTCATCCTCTTCATCAAGGAGCGCTTGAAACAGCGTATAAAGGGCAAACTTCGCGCCATCTGTCACGATCACTTGGTTTGAATCATAGTCAGCACCATAAAACTCTTTCATATAAGCAAGAATCGCCTGTTTTAACTCAGGAATCCCCGCAGTTGCTGTGTAAAAACTAGCCTTGCCGCTCTCAATCGCTGCGATCGCTGCTTGGCGAATGTTTTTCGGGGTAATAAAGTCGGGTTCACCGACAGTTAGACTTAATACGTCTACACCTTGGTCCGCTAACGCTTTTGCCTTAGCAGATGCCGCTAACGTTGCGGAGGGTTCCAATTTTTCTGCTCTTTTTGAAAGTACCATGTTTATCATCCTTTCTACGATCCAAAATTCATTCTATCATAAGCGTCTTCCTATAGTTCAGTGATCGCTTTGATTTCTTCGCCATCTTTGAAACCAATCAAATAATAGTTCAAACGACCCTCGCCATCTTTCGTCATGACTTCCCAAGTTGGCTCGCCTTCAAAAATACCCAATGCGGCCTTTTGGATTTCCTGACCTTCATGATTGTCGCGAACAAATGCCTTAGCTTGTGCTTCCGTCAGCCCATCCGCTTGATTAAAAACAGAAACCTTCTCACCGCTTTTTGGGATGATCACAACGATCTCATTGTTATTCGTATCCTTTCCAACAATGCTAAAGGAGGTTTCCTCACGGGTAAACCAATAAAATTGTTCGACCTCTGCTAAATCGGTGTATCTTTCTGCTATTTCGATTGCTTCGTTTCTTGCTTGTCGCATTGGACGAGAAGAACGGAGATAGAAAATAGAAGCGAAGAGAATAACGACCAGTAAGACTGTGATCGCACTCAGCAAAATAACCACACGCCGATGTTCTTTGTCTTTTGTTTTCACACTTCGTACTCCAATCTTAAATAAAATCCATTATATCAGATGTTCAACTCATTTTTCAAAATCGGCTGCTGCTTTTTCCTCTTGCCCAAAAAAATGTTGGATGTCTTCGGCAATCTCGGTTGGACTTGCTTCAATCAGAGGTAAGTTTTTGGGTAAGCCTTTGACCATTCGTTTGCCATACTTTGTCGATAGCAAGCGTCGATCAAGGACGACCATCACGCCGGTATCCTCCTCGGAACGGATCAAGCGCCCCAATGCTTGGCGCAGCCGTAAAATCGCTTTAGGTAAGGCATCTTCTTTAAAAGAATCAATGCCTTCTGCTTCCAAAAAGGCGTGCCGTGCTTGGACCATGGGTTGTTTAGGGTTCTCAAAAGGCAATCGGGTCACCACAGCGATCTTCAGTGCCTGTCCTGGTAAATCGACCCCTTCCCAAAAACTGCTAGTCCCTAATAAGATACCATTTTCCGCTAATAAAAATTTCTTTAAGATTTTCTCACGGGTTCCGCCAGTCCCTTGAGCAACGATTTCTCTGCCATAATGCAGGGCTTTTTTATTCATTCGATCATAGACATTTTTCAAAGTTTCGTGCGCCGTAAACAACACAAGCGCTGGTTGCGGATTGTCAAACAAAATCGGGACCAACGCTTCGACTAAATAATCCGCGTATTCGGCAGCTGATGCTTGTTGGATCGAGAGACCTTTTTTGATTACATACAGTCGCGTTTGCTTGCTGTAATCATAAAAGGCAGGAATCGTTTTGACTGGCACATCCGTCAAGCCGATCTGATGGGCAAAATATTCTTTGTTGCCTGGGATCTTCAATGTCCCCCCTAGATAAATGATGTGCTGATAGCGTTGGTACCATGTGCTCTCCACGATCGAATGTCCTTCTAGATCAGCTAACTCAATCACAGCATTTCCTGACTGGGGATGCTTTTTCAGCCAATGAACGTAACGAGGATGCCACCAAGTCAACCACGCGGTCACTGTTTGTTCCTGTGCGTCCATTTGACTAAAGAAATCAAATAAACGGGCAATCACGATCCGTTGTCTTGCATACCACCGATCATTGGTCAACTCGAATCGCTGACGCAGCTGCTGTTGAATCTCATTGATTTCCTGATAATAGAGGCTCAATTTTTGATGTAGCTTGTCCTGCTCTAATGACCCATCATAGAGGTCACGATGCTGAACGACTTGTAATTCTGGGGCATCGATCGATAAGGTGCGAAAATATTGTTCTTGTGTTTCGACCAAAACCGACAATGCATTTCGATACAACGAGAACATCCGTTGCAAAAAATCGTCCTCGGTAATGATCTGGGCAATTTCTTCAAATAGTCCTTCTTCATTCAGCTGTAAAAACTGCCGCTTGAAATGAGCAGAGTCAAAGACATGTTGACTAAAGCCTTCTGCTTGCTGCGGCAACTGTTGGGCTTCATCGATCAACAAATAATCACTCGTTGGCAACAGTGGCTGCGCCCGTCGGTTTTCCTGCATTAAAAAGGCATGATTGACGATCAAAACATTGCTTTGCGCCATCCGCCGATATAAATGTCGGACAAAATCTTGTTCATAGAAGGGTTGATCTTTGGCTAAAAAGTCGACCCCGCGATGGCGAATGTCGGTAAATAAAGGATGATCAAGACGAACTAAATTCAATTCATCAAAGTCACCTGTTTCTGTTTTGGTCAGCCAGACTAAGATCCCCATCTGATATTGGGCGTATTGCTTTTGTTCTACCGGTTGATCCAGCGTCGCTTTAAAGCGCTGCAAATCAATGTAATGACGATGGCTTTTGACCAAGACCGCTTGCAAAGGCTGCTGTAGTACTTGGTTCACCAATGGAATGTCTTTGCTAATGATCTGATTTTGTAAAAGAATCGATGAGGTGCTAACGATCAATGGATTTTCTGGCGTCGCTAAATAAGCGGCTGGAAACAAGTAACCGATGGTTTTTCCCATCCCCGTTTCTGCTTCAATAATCAAATTTTTCTCTGGTTGGGTGTAATGCGTATACACCGCATTCATCAAACGTGCTTGTTGTTTCCGATAGATCAAGTGCTCGCCAAAGCGCTGTTCTTTTTCCGTTTTTACTTTCGGATACGTTTCTTGAAAATGCGTGGCTTCAAAAAGCGGAACAGTTTTTTTTCGCAGGACGACGCCGTCGATCACTTCGAAATCTTCCGCCAACTCTGGTCCTTTTTCTTTCAAAATTCCGTGAATATACTCACTCGTTTGCATCCCCATCTGACCGCTTAAAAGCGCAATCTGTTTAAGAGTCGTCCGTGGTAGCTGTCGCATGATTGCTTCAATGTATAAAAATAATGCTGCGGTCACTTCTGCATCACTATCGGCTTGATGCGGGTTGTCATGACGAAAGCCGATGCTGTCTGCCAGATCACCTAAGCGAAAGCTGCTTTCTGTCGGCAAAAACACTTGCGCCAATTCCACCGTATCGATCCCTGGAATCGATAAAGGCGGCAGACCGCAACGAACAAATTCATTGCTTAAAAAATGATAGTCAAAATAAATGTTATGCGCCACAAAAATCGTATTGCTGAGTAAGTTGTAGATCGTGTCAGCTATGTCTTCGAAATAAGGCGCTTTGCTTACTTGCTGGTTTGTGATGTGTGTCAATCGTTGAATTTGCTTAGAAATTCTGCGGTCAGGGTTGATATCTGCGGCAAAACGATTAATGATCTTGCCATCTTGGACTAAGACGCAGCCAAATTGAATAATTCGATCAATCGTCGAATCGGTTCCTGTTGTTTCAAGATCCACCACAGCGTATATGGGTTTCATTGTATTCCTCCTTGCACACTGTCTGCATTATACTACAAAATCAATGGCGATTACATCTGTTTTCCCATCGGATACGAGGGTTCGCAGGAAGAAGAACCTTACTATCTAGTATCCGTATTTATCAGCCAAAGGAATTTGTCACTCGTCGCTGATCGCTTTTTTCGACAAAAAAAGGGATCTTTTTTATAATTTACTATAAGGAGGCGAAAAAAATGAATGATTTCAAAAACAAACGAGTGATTGTAACGGGGGCTGCTTCAGGGATTGGAAAAGCGGTGGCAGAACAATTTCTAGCCCAGGGTGCTCTTGTTGGGTTGATTGATCGCAACGAAGAGGAGCTGCAGGAGTTTCTTGCTGACTATGACGCACAAACCCACTATCGTGCCGTTGACGTCACTGAAGCAGAGAAGCTGCAAGAAGCGATGAGTGGTCTTGTGGAAGAACTAGGCGGTCTCGATGTACTTCACGTCAATGCCGGCATCAACGGTACTTGGACACCAATCGAAGAATTGACGGTGGCGGAATGGGACCAGACAATCAACACAAATTTACGCAGTACCTTTATTACCGTCAAAGCTGCGATCCCATTTATGAAAGCAAACGGCGGCAGCATTGTCATTACGAGTTCAGTCAATGGAAACCGCATCTTCAGCAATTTTGGTGCGACTGCTTACAGTACATCTAAGGCAGGTCAAGTCGCCTTTACAAAAATGGCTGCGCTGGAACTTTCTGGTTATAATATTCGGGTCAATGCCATCTGCCCTGGGGCGATCGCAACGAATATCGATGCCAGCACAGAAATTGAAGAAGAGGTTGCTCGCGTTGAGATCCCCGTCAAATATCCAGAACGTTCTCGACCATTAAAACAAGAAACAGGCGTGCCAGAACAAGTCGCCAACCTTGTGCTTTTTCTATCTTCAGAGGCTGCGGGCAATATTTCTGGAACAGAAGTCTATATTGATGGAGCGGAATCTTTGCTTTAATACAACAAAAAAACGAAAAATCAAACCTGCTCCCCTCACTTGTTTCAAGTAAAACCTGTGAGATGGATCATTTCTTGATTTTTCGTTTTTTCTTTTTGTTTATTTTTCCACTAAAGCTGCGATTTCTTCTAGAAAAGCAGTCTTGCCATAAAAATCTGCATTCAATAACTCGGGAAAAATGGCTTCAAAGAAATAGGTCACACATGGACGATGCTGAAACGCTTTGACCGTCAAAACCGCTTCACGAAACATTTCTTTGAACACTTTGTCGGGGTTGCTTTTTGAGATCTCTTCAAAAGATTCATATAAAAGATCGATCTTATCCGCAATTGCCAACAGCTGTCCTTCAAGGCTGTTGTCTTTGCCATCCGCCAAGCGTCTGCGATACGTCGCTTGAAAGCTTTGGGGGATTTCTTCTTCGATGAAGGCATCGGTCATTTTTTCTTCAACGGTTGATAACATCGCCCGCAATTCTTTGTTTGCATATTTGACTGGCGTTTTGATGTCGCCGATGAAACGTTCCGTGTAATCATGGTTCAAGGCTTTTTCATAAAGAATTTGCCAATCGACTTGATTTCCCGCTTGCTCTTCGATATCGGCTAAGGTCTGGGCAATCATGGTTACTCGAAACGAATGAGCGGCCACGCTGTGCTCGGTAAACTTAAAAAATCCCGGTGCGCGTTGGATTTTTTCTAAATTAGCCAATCCAAGAATAAATTCATTCAATCCCATCAGTTTGCCTCCTTTTTTTCTAAGAGTATAACAACTACTTTCTCCGCAAGCAAATATCACGCGCACAAAAAAAGAGCAGCTAAGCTGCTCTTAAAAGGCATTCACAAATTACGCTTTGTTAACGTTAGTCGCTTGAGGGCCACGTTGTCCGTCTTCGATATCGAAAGTCACTGCTTGACCTTCTTCTAAAGTTTTGAAGCCTTCGCCTTGGATAGCTGAGAAATGAACGAATACATCGTTACCGTTTTCTGCAGTGATGAATCCAAAACCTTTGTCTGAGTTAAACCATTTAACTGTACCTGTTTCCATAATAAAAATCCTCCTTGTGTTTATACACATATTTTGCAATTACTTGTATAAGGTGAAAATGTGGAAGATGTTTAAGATGAAACAAGCTACCATAATTTACCGTAACAAAAACTACACTTTGTATTATAGCACATTATCTTCTTTATGACTAATAGAAAATCAAAAAAAATGAAAACGCCTTTATTTTTTTATGATTCGCAAAAAGACTGCTGCACTAAAGATCTGCAACAGTCTTTTCTTTTTTGGAAACGATTTATTTGCGAAGGACGCAACTGCGTTTAGTAGCGCAAAATCGCAGTCAAACTTTTTTCTCCTGGGGCATCTTTTTGTTCCAAAATAGATACCTCGCCGCCATTTTCTAAAACATCGATTGCCAGCGTATTTAACACTTGGCGACGATCGTATTCCGTGTCAGGATCTTCTCCAAACCCATCGGCGAGATTGGAAGTCGCTACAAACAGATTGGCGATCCTGCCTTCTTTAGCTGCAGGTACGATATCAACCAATTGGTCAATAAATTTCCGATCCAACAGCTTGCCGTATTCCCCAACTTCTTTTTGTGTCAACTCCGCAATCAGCTTTTGCGTACACGTTTGGATCTCTTTCAAAGATAACGATGCTGGTGAAGAGGAAATGCTTGGTTCTGCTTTGAAAAAGTTCGTTTTTGCCACTTTTTTAAACAGCGTTTGATTTTCTGGTAAAGCAAAAAGATACATTGGTAAATGCTCTTCGTTTGAAAAGTCATTCTTAAAAAATGCATCAACTGCTTGATAGTAGTTGACGTGATCGATCTCGACTTCTTCATCTTTGGCACTAAAGCCGTGATAAGCGACGCCTTCTCCTCCTGAGTTAGGGCCACCTTGGGCACTATAATTAAAGTTGCCGCCGCCAGTGATTTCTTCCCCCAGCGCTTTTTCGATCGTTGTCGGTGCCTCTTCTGGCAACTCGACTTCACGCACTTGATTGTTTTCAACTTGATAGACTTGCATTGAATCGCGATTCAACGCTAAGAGATAAAATGGGTAATTAAATTGTGCGTTTTTGATGACAGCTAATACATACGGGGTATCCCCTACGTAATATTGATCATCCACACGAATACTTAACCGATGAACTAGTACATCTTCTGGTGTGATAATCACCGCCACACTCGTTGTACTGTTACGCCAAAATGATTGATCTGCAAGCAGTTCATCAATTTTCGTTTGAAAAAGATCCCAAGAATGTTCTGGGTATTTTTTTTCAAAGCGGCGCTTCGCATCTTTGGCAAAGTTCTTAAATTTGATTTGATCCTTTTCGACATTCTGGTGGCCGACATGCGTATTGAGCATGATCGTGACAAATGGTCCTTTGATTCCGTCAGATATTACCTGCGATAAAAAACTTTTTCCAAATTTTCCCATTCCACATTACCTCCTGCTTAATCAAATACAAATAAAGTGTACCATGCTTATTTTCTTCCATAAAGTAAAACGATTGCACGCGTTTATTTCCTCATTCGTTTTTCTGATTACTCACTATACTGGCTATTTTTCAGCGGATCAGCCAAGGTATTTCTGGTGGCCCATAGAAAGCCTCGTTTAGTCCAAGTCTGAATGGTGGGCTCTTCTAGCTCTTTTAGACTGTGTCCAATGGATTGAAAAAAGACTCTGCCCTTGCCCCATTTTTTGATCCACATCATTGGCAGTATGACTTCTTGGTTAGCTGCATTCGGATGATCTTTAGCGGCAAATGTTGAGGTAGCTAACACAGTGACGGCTGGATCAACCAGACAATAGTATTGCTCCGTCGTCAACTGAGGGATCGATTGCGTATTTGCCGTAATATAGTGATCTGTCGTAAGATCGATGCTATAGGTCGTTTCCAATCCACCAGGATGTGCCAAAAAACAGCCGCCAGTCAGAAACAACCAGCCTTTACTGGCTT
>OBXF01000674.1_pt1 | contig 26226 bp, 20 predicted proteins | sample 1495371 | NCBI WGS metagenome assembly OBXF01 (sample SAMEA2580143, study PRJEB22360) | human gut metagenome | biome: human gut; feature: human-associated habitat; material: faeces | place: Denmark | collected 2008/2010 | reverse complement strand
CAGCCACATCGGCCTCGGCGGAGGAAATGGTGGTGGCGGACTTCACAGCCTCCAGCGCGGATTTCGAAATTCCGGAAGTGCCGGAACCCTGTGCCACGACCGGCGTCAACGTGCCGTCGGGATCGGCGTCCAACAGCACGGTGCGACGCGGCGATCCCCACTTGTCGACGGCCTCATCCATTTCGCTGGTGACCACATGGTCGAGCGCTTCGGCGGAGGCCAGAATGCGGGTGAGCTCCTCGATGCGCTTCTTCAAATCGTCACGCTCGGCCTCAAGTTCGATGCGGTTCATCTTGGTCAGTCGGCGCAGACGCAGATCCAGAATGTACTGGGCCTGGACCTCGTCTAGATCGAATACGGCCATCAAACGGGTCTTCGCGGCATCCGCATCATCCGAAGTGCGGATCACCTGGATCACCTCGTCGATGTCCAGCATGGCCAGGAGTAGTCCCTCGACCAGGTGCAGGCGTTCCAGGGCTTTCTTCTTGCGGTATTCGCTACGGCGGCGAATCACCACGCGACGGTGATCAACCCATACCTGCAGCATCTCTTTCAAGCCCATCGTGTGCGGACGGCCGTCCACCAACGCCACGTTATTCATGGCGAAGTTGTCCTGCAACGGCGTGTGCTTGAACAGCTGGACGAGCACCGCATGCGGATCGAAACCGGTCTTGATCTCGATGACGATACGTGTGCCGTTATGACGATCGGTCAGGTCGAACGCGCCGGAGATACCCTCCAGCTTGCGGTTCTTCACACCGTCGGAAATACGCTCGATCACCTTTTCCGGACCTACCATGTACGGCAGCTCGGTGACCACGATGGCCTGCTTGCGGGCCGTGACATGCTCGATATGGGTGGCGGCGCGCGTGGTGAGCGTGCCTCGGCCGGTGGCGTAGGCCTCGCGAATGCCGTCGCGGCCGATGATCGTACCTCCGGTGGGCCAGTCGGGGCCCGGAACATAGCGCATCAGCTGTTCAAGCGTGGCATCCGGGTGAGCCATGAGGAACTTTGCAGCATTCACCACTTCGCCGAGATTATGCGTGGCCAGATTGGTGGCCATGCCTACGGCGATGCCCGAACCGCCGTTGACCAGCAGGTTCGGAATTGCGGCCGGCAATACGGTCGGCTCTTTGAGCTTGTTGTCGTAGTTCGGCGTGAAGTCAACGGTGTCTTCGTCGATATCCGCGTTCATGCCGAGAGCTGCCGGGCCGAGTCGATCCTCGGTATAACGGGAGGCTGCCGGGCCGTCGTCCAAGGAACCGAAGTTACCGTGGCCGTCCACCAGCGGCAAACGCATCGCGAATGGCTGGGCCAAACGCACCATGGCCTCGTAGATTGCGGAATCACCGTGCGGGTGGAGCTTGCCCATCACCTCGCCCACCACGCGGGCGGACTTCATGTACGGGCGGTCGGGGGTCAGGTTCATCTCGCCCATCTGGTAGACGATGCGGCGCTGCACCGGTTTCAGGCCGTCGCGCGCATCGGGCAGGGCTCGCGCGTAGATCACCGAATACGCATATTCGAGGAAGGACTTGCTCATCTCCTCGTTCAGCGGCGTCTCGACGATATGCTCCTTGACCGTACGCGGATCATAGGTTTGCGCGGACGGTTTGCGGTGTGATGCCATGAAACTCCCTTTCGAACTCGCCCTATATTAGCGTCAGGTCGCGAAACGGCGCGCAGCGAATGGTTCTCAATAGGAGAAGTGTGAGTGCTCGGCCAGTCCAATCGCACATAAGACGACGAAAAATGGCGGAACTTCAGCACAATGACTTATGTGCGATTGATTGATATTGTGCGTTTGACTCACACTTTTGCAATGGGGCACGGTTTTCTGTGAGCCCTATAATGAGCAATTATGAGTGTTGAGACGCCGGATATGGACGAATTGCTGCGGTTGGTGCCCACAGTGACTTATGGGGACACAGCTGCGGGCCGTGGGGGAGCGCTGCATCTTTCCGCCGTATTGCCGGCTCTTTCCGCCGCCATTGGTCATCCGATCTCGACCAAGGTCCACGCCGATCCCCAAGCCTGCAAAAAAGCCCTCGGGCTGCCTGACGCCACATCGGCCATCGTGGTGCTCGTGGACGGACTTGGCTACTGGAATCTCGCCATGCGCCTCGGCCATGCACCCTACCTGCGCTCGCTGATGAACGAGAGCGCCAACCAGCGTCCCATCGCGACCTGCGCGCCCAGCACCACCGTGGCCGCCATGGCCACGTTCGGCACCGGCACCTGCCCGGGATTGACCGGTATGGCCGGATACACGCAGCTGGAGCCGAACAACCACAAGCTCATCCAACTCATCCAATTCAAGGATGCACTGGCACCCAAACCCGTCAATCCAAGAATCACCACCCCTCCCATGGTCGATCCTCATGATTTGCAACGTGAACAGACCGTGTTCGAGAAGCTTCGCCGTCAGGAGGTGCGCGTCACCAGTTCCGGACTGCCCAAATTTGCCGGCTCTCCACTGACCGAGGCGGCCTTGCGCGGCACTGATTATCAGGCCAATGTCACCCCGCGTGATCGTGTGCTCGCCGCAGCACGCGCCGCCAGGAGGCCCGGCCTGACCTATCTGTATATCCGTGACGCGGACAAGGTGGGGCACAATTACGGCTGGGATTCCGAGCATTGGGTGGCGGCTTTCGAACACATCGACGCACAGCTTGCATTATTGAAACGTAGCGCGTCAGCCGGCACCTTGATCGTCATCATCGCCGACCATGGCATGGTGCAGACCGACATGGATCAGCGGCTCGACATCGCGACGGAGCCTTCGCTGATCCATGGCGTGGAACTGGTGGGGGGAGAGCCGCGCTCTCTGATGCTGTACGCCGAACCCGGCGAATCACCGGACGCCATAGCCGATCGCTGGCGTGACCGCTTGGGGGACGCGGCGTTGGTGCGTACCAAGGAACAGGCATGTGCCGATGGGCTGTTCGGCCCTGTATCGGAACGTATTCGGCCGATCCTCGGCGACGTGATGGTACAGGCTGCCGGCGCGGCCACATTCGTGGATTCGCGTACTCAGGGGGATAAGGCCACCCATTTGCCTAGCGTGCATGGGTCGCAGACGATGATGGAGATGGATATTCCCTGTTTGATTGACGTCGCCTGACCGATATCGTCTGACCGATATCGACATGGCATAGTCATATGATTCCGGGGAAAAGAGTCGTATCGTCAGGCGGCTATATCCGGCTATACCAGATATAGCGAATAATCAGTCGCCGAACAGAATCTCATCCCAGCTGGGCACCGCCGAGCGTCCCGACTTCCTTCTGGACGGCTTCGCAGCGGGTTCCGCCGGAGCTGCTTTGGCGGGTGCTGCGGTCTGTTCCTTTTTTGCGGCTTTGCCGGTTTCCACTGGCGCCGCACCGGAATCGGAGGTGACTTCGTCATGGACCGGGGCATCGGATTGGGCAGCCGGAATCCGGCCGTTATCGGGCGGCGTCTGCGTACTCGCGGCACCGGTCGAAACCGGTGCGGAAAGCTTGACCGGCGGCATGGACCCGGAGGCGGAGAGATCGATCGGAGGCATCGAGCCGGTGGAGGTCACCGGATTCGAGGACGCCGGACGGGTCTGCGGAGCAGACGGCTTTGGCGCGGCCCATGCAGACACGGCACGCTCGATACGCGCCGAACGGACGGAATCGCCTGGCAGCGCAGGTTCCGGCGAAGCCTTTGCGCCGCCTGCGTTCTCGGTCCTCGGATTCTGCTCGCCGAGCAGCTTGCGTGCGGCATTGTTCAGGCAGACCACGGAATTGTCGTGCATGTTCCAAGTCCATTCGGCGTGGATCTCGCGTCCGGCGGAAGTGAAAATCGCCACGATATGCCATGGTTCCAGCCCACGGCGGGTGGATTTCCAGGTCACCGACTCCATGCCGATGGACGCCGCCGCCAAAGTGCGTTCGACCAGCTCATTGATGGTGCGCACCTTGCTGTCCTTCGGAGCGGGCACCGTCAGGAACTGTTCGATCGCATACTGTTTTTCGGTTTCCACCGCGGCGGAGAAACGCCGTACCAGCGTTGTGCTCAGTCCGTAGCGTTCCGCCACGCGGGACGGGTCGGCGCCCGCACGAATCAGCGACTGGATCTGCGAGATGGGAAGTGTGGACTGCTCATGGGGCTGTTCCGGCTGCTGCTGTTCGCTGCGAATCTGCTTGGCCTCGAGAATCGCCCGTTCGAGCGTGTCGTCCAAGCTGACGGCGAACTGACGGCCTCCCAAGGAGAATACGAGGTCCCCCGTTTCGCTTACGCGCTCGAAACGGGCCTTCTCGAGCCGATCCTTAGGCATATGCACACCACTTTCCGTCGCAAAGACATTACTTATTCCCAGTATGCCCCACGTGTCGAACTTTACAAGTATTTCAAATCATGTATCCTATGGGCGAGTACAACGCGGCGAAACCGCGAGAACGCCAACGGTAGACGACGAAAGGACCATAATGGCTCAGGATTATGATTCCCCCCGTAACAAGGACGAGGACGAGGAATCGCTGCAGGCTCTGGGAAAGTCCGCGCAGAATACCTCGAGCGACATCGACGATGATGAGAACGCCATTGCCGAGGATTACGAACTGCCGGGTGCCGATCTGAGCAACGAGGACTCCTCGGTGACCGTTATCCCCATGCAGGGTGACGAGTTCATCTGCTCCCAGTGCTTCCTGGTCAAGCACCGCAGCCAGCTCGCCCACACCGACGAGGATGGCCAGCCGGTGTGTGAGGAGTGCGCCGCCTGATGGCGTTTGACGAGACCTACAACGAGCCTGAGTCCACCGAGGTCCTGGTCAAAAGCCTTGACCCCGAGCACCCGGCCCGGCTGCATTACGCCCATGCGGGCGACGCCGGCGCCGACCTGATCACCACCGTTGACGTGACTCTGAAACCGTTTGAGCGTGCACTGGTTCCCACCGGTGCGGCTATAGCCCTGCCCGCAGGATATGTGGCACTGGTCCATCCGCGCTCCGGCCTTGCCGTCAAGCAAGGCGTCACCGTGCTCAATGCGCCCGGCACCGTCGATGCCGGATATCGTGGCGAGATCAAAGTGCCGCTGATCAATCTCGACCCGGAGCATACCGCCGTCTTCCACCCGGGCGACCGCATCGCCCAGATGGTCATCCAGCGCTATGTCGAAGCCCGATTCATCCCCGCCGAGACCTTGCCCGGCTCAGACAGGGCGGAACGGGGATTCGGATCCACGGGAGTGGCGTCCTGATTTAACCGTAGGCGGGGTCTGGATGCGATTGCCAACACGCAGTCAACCCCGATACACGGCTACAATGAGTGTCATATGAGGGAGGTGACTGGCATGTCGGAGATCGATGGCGAGCAGTATGCCGCCCGTAAGCTGGGATGCGAGATCAGTGCTGATCCGCTTAATCCGCTTGAACCAATCAAGCAGGTGTGCAAGGCTCATCACCCTGGAGAGGATTTGTCCATCCTCGATCGCGCCTATCGGCGTGCCGTCATCCAGCATTCCGCTCAGCGCCGCAAGTCCGGCGAGCCGTACATCATCCACCCATTGGCCGTTTCCCAGATTCTTGCCGATCTGGGCATGGGCCCGATCGTGGTGGCGGCCGGTTTGCTGCATGACACCGTGGAAGACACCGACTACACGTTGGATCAGTGCCGTGCCGAATTCGGTGATACCGTGGCCGGACTGGTCGATGGTGTGACCAAGCTGAGCCAGCTCGAAGTGGGTGATTCCGCACAGGCCGAAACCATCCGCAAGCTCGTGGTGGCCATGAGCCGCGACGTGCGCACTCTGGTGGTCAAACTGGCCGACCGTGTGCACAACGCCCGCACTTGGCGATACGTGAAGACCACCTCCGCCCAGAAGAAGGCGCGCGAAACCCTCGACGTGTATGCGCCGCTGGCCAATCGTCTGGGCATGAACGCCATCAAGACGGAGCTCGAGGAACTGAGCTTCAAGGTGCTTTATCCGAAGATCTACAACGAGATCGTGGTGCTGGTGGCCCGTCGTGCCGGCCAGCGTGACGTGTACTTGAAGCAGATTCTGGCCGAAATCAACGAGGATCTGGACGAGCAGCACATCAAGGCGTACGTCACCGGACGCCCGAAGGACTACTTCTCCATCTACCAGAAGATGATCGTGCGTGGCCATGATTTCGCGAACATCTACGATCTGGTAGGTGTACGTATCATCGTCGATACCATTCAGGACTGCTATGCGGCGCTTGGTGCCGTGCATGCGCGGTGGAATCCGGTTCCCGGCCGGTTCAAGGATTACATCGCCATGCCGAAGCTCAACATGTACCAGTCGTTGCACACCACGGTGGTCGGCCCCGGCGGTAAGCCGGTCGAAATCCAGATTCGTACGTGGGACATGCACCGTCGTGCCGAATTCGGTATCGCCGCGCACTGGAAGTACAAGGAGAACGGCCAGGCCGGTCGTGCCCTGAGCTTGCCAGACAAGTCCGACCGCAAGCGCGATGTGAACAATCAGGAGCTGTCCGAGGCCGATAACCTCAAGTGGATCCAACAGCTCGCCGATTGGACTTCGGAAACCCCAGATTCCAACGAATTCCTCGGTTCCCTGAAGGAAGACCTCGGCTCGTCCGAAGTCTATGTCTTCACGCCGAAGGGCAAGATCGTCTCCTTGCCGGCCCATGCCACACCGGTCGACTTCGCCTACGCCGTGCATACCGAAGTGGGCCACCGTACGATGGGCGCGCGCGTCAACGGGCGTTTGGTGCCGCTCGACACCACGCTTGATAATGGCGATACGGTGGAGATTCTGACCTCCAAGTCCGATACCGCCGGCCCCTCGCGCGACTGGCTGAGCTTTGTCAAGAGCCCGAAAGCCCGTAATAAGATCCGCCAGTGGTTCTCCAAGGAACGCCGTACCGAGGCCATTGAGGAAGGCCGCGACGAACTGACCCGCGCTATGCGCAAGCGCAATCTGCCGGTCAACGCTCTGCTGACCACCGAAGCACTGATCGGTGTGGCCGACGACCTCAATTTTCCGAACGCCGACGCTGTGTTCGCCGCCATCGGTGATGGGCAGATCTCCACGCAGAACGTCATCTCGCATCTGGTCAAGGATGCCGGGGCCGACGAGGTCGATGAGGAGGTCGAGCAGGAGGCTCTGCCGCTCAAGCCCATCGAGCGCAAAACTTCCAGCAGCTCTACCGGAGTGTCCGTCAAGGGCGTGGGTGACGTGTGGGTCAAACTGGCTCGTTGCTGCATGCCGGTGCCGGGAGATCAGATCATCGGCTTCATCACCCGTAATCAGGGCGTGTCCGTGCATCGCACCGACTGCCAGAACATGATCGATCTGAAGAACAAGCAGCCCGAGCGCGTGGTCGAGGTCGAATGGACCAGCACCAAAGGTCTGTTCATGGTCAAGATCCAGGTCGAGGCCTTGGATCGTCGCAACCTGTTGTCCGACGTGACACGCGTGCTGTCCGATCATGGCGTGAATATCATCTCCGGAACGATTGCCACCGGTTCCGACCGTGTGGCCACCAGCCAGTTCAGCTTTGAAATGGCCGATCCGCAGCACCTCAACACGTTGCTGGCCGCCGTGCGCAAAATCGATGGCGTGTTCGACGTGTACCGTCTGACCGGTGCCAAGGAGTCCGCTGAGCCGCGTATGCGCAAGATGAAGTAGTCCGTACCGTACTCTGGCTCCCCTCCAGAGGGGAGCCAAGAACGAGTAAGCCCTCTGATTGGAATCGGTCAGAGGGCTTTGTTGTCGGTTGTGGTGGGTCTTACTCAGCCACGTCCACGGAGAGGATCACGGCCGGCTCGAGCGGGCGATCCATCGGATCGGTTTCGACGGCCTCGAGCTTGTCGACAACCTTCTTGGAAGCGTCATCAGCAACTTCACCGAAGATAGTGTGGTGGCCATCCAACCACGGGGTCGGCACGGTGGTGATGAAGAACTGGGAGCCGTTGGTGCCGTGCACCTTGCCGTCCATACCGCGGCGTAGACCAGCGTTGGCCATGGCCAGCAGATACGGCTTGTCGAACTTCAGGCTCGGATCGATCTCATCGTCGAACTCGTAGCCAGGGCCGCCGGTGCCGGTGCCGAGCGGGCAACCACCCTGAATCATGAACTGCTTGATGATGCGGTGGAAGGTCAGACCGTTGTAGAACTTGCCGTGGGAAGGCTGACCGGTGTACGGGTCGGCCCATTCCTTCTCGCCGGTGGCGAGGCCCAGGAAGTTGGCCACGGTGTTCGGGGCCTTGTCGTCGAACAGGTTGATGGTGATATCGCCCTCAGAGGTGCGCATGATGATGGTAGTCATGGTCCCAAGTGTCTCATGGGCTTGAGACCGGGCATAATACATGGACCTCGCTGTTGTACCGGTGTGGGTATCATGGACAGGTGATACGAGTTAGGTCTTGTGCCGTGGTTGGTGGTGACAGAATCGATGATGAGTTAAACAAAACGTCGCCAGCCCCGACACGCAGATTTATTCGATGCAAGACAGACAGGGCTCGTTCTCGTTGGAGGGGAATCACGTGTTGCGTTTTCATTAGGATAAGGGGCTGCAATACCGTCCCCTCCCGATACGCCTTGGCTCAGTTGTGGATCGCGTTGGCGCTCATGCCGAGCTGATTAGCAGTATGCTTTTGTTGCATGTTGCCCAATATCAGCTCGATCGCCTTCGTTCTCGTCTCCAGTGGGATGACGGGTTTCGCCATATGGCCAGCATGCCGGGGGTCCGATGCTAACCAGCGTTCCAGGGCACTGCTTGGTCGGATATCCCAGGCGCTCGACCACTTGGGCCGTTGCCATCGGTTTAGTGGAATGCAGTTTCACCGCACGCCGCCGTTTTCCGGGACTTGGACATACGATAATCCTTTCATTCAGTCTCCAAGAAAACTTCTGCACTCCTCTGTCGGGGTGCTTCCTGGCTGGAATCAGTGGTTTGACTGGAGCCAATATCGTTGGAAAATGGCTTTTCTGATTTTTGGATTGTCTTTGTTGAACCGACTGTGATTGGCTTACTGCGGCGATCATCGTTAACGGATTATATTCAAGTCAGGTTGCGACGCGGGTTAATCTATCGGTGTGTGTGAGACTGGCTCATGGCGATCATTCGCGACAACCAAGACATTTCTTGCTGATAACGGAAGACGGTTTATTCCAGCCCGCACTTGGGCTTTGGCTCGAGCTCACACCCATCGAACAAAAGCGCACATAATATAGCAAATAGAATAATAAGTGCAGCGAAGGCCCATCGTGTGCTATATTGTAATTACGCCGTGACTGCGCCACTTCGCAGGTTTGAGGAGAAATCCTCGACACGGCGTCTGTCATATTTAGACGTGCAATGCACCGTAAGGCACCGACACTATTCCATACCCGTTCACGTCTCCGTTCGGGCGGCACCGGATATTGCCTCGTATCACATTGTAGAAACTCGAATCGCCTTTGGACACCTTGCGGTAGACGGCTCCAGCGACCAGATCTGCGAATTGCACGCCGACGCTGTGGTGCGAAGCTGCGATGAACAGGCCCTCCACCAGGTTGTTGTAGTCAGCGCGTCTGCTGTCGTGGTTGTTGAGTAAATCGAAGTGGAAGTTGTCAAGTTGCTTGTTCTGCTGGTTGTTGCGCTCGTCAATCACCACCATTCCATAGAAGGGTGAGCCGGTCGTGGCACGCTGCATGTCCTGCAGATAGTACTGGAAACGAGCACAGACCGCTTCGAACGCGTCGTGATACATGTCCTCTGCATCTCGGTCGGGGTGCTTTTCGTAATAACTTTTCGTATCCACTACGGCGGCAAGAACACGGAAGCTCTTGTAACTGGCGATTACGTTGAACAATCTCATGCGCAGCTTGTCAAGCTGCGGAATGTCCAGATGCGAAAGCGGCGTCACCTTGTGACTTAGTGGATGAGGGATGAAGTACCGCCATTTGACTTCTCCGTCAACGTGATACTCAGCCTTGAGTCTCCTGAGGTCCCCTTGGAGGGACTTCCACTGCGCTTCAGGCACAATCAAGCCACCGAGGACGAAATACGGATTGCGCTCAACGGCATTGCGCGCCGGTGCGGTACCGCTCTCGTCAAGAAACAGAATCTGCATAGCAAATCATTTTATACCGATTCCCGCGAAACAGGCATCTTACCGAGAAACAGGCTGGGAGAAAATGATATAGCTTCCCGGTTGTTTTCTCGTGCCGGGATTATCCTTGGCTTCATAAAGCGATCAGAGCTAAGGAGCGAGTCGTGACGGACGAGACCAGCATCGACGTATCAAAGAAGAGCGTTGCCGACCTGCTTGGTTCGGGATCGAAAAGTCGTTTCCTGATTCCGGAGTACCAGCGACCCTATGCGTGGGGAGCGGATCAGATCAACACCTTGTTCGACGATCTAACTGAGTATGTGAAAGCTGATTTGGATTCCGAGTATTTCCTCGGCTGCGTGGTTACATACCGCAACGGTAAGGAGCAGGAGGTCATCGACGGACAGCAGCGTTTGACGACGCTTTTCCTGCTTCTACGGGCGCTGTACAAGAAGCTTGAGGGCATGTCGGACCAAAAGCCCGCACCAATCTAATGAACCGCATAGCGCCGACGTTGTGGCGTACCGATCAGATCACGGGAGAGACGGACCGCAGCTCCACGCTCATCGAATCGAGGGCCATCGATGATGATGCGAACGCCACGTTGAAGATGATTCTGGAGACGGGCGAGACCGACCCGAATGCCAAGGATCCGTATTCCTTGAATTACCGTCTTCTGGAGAAGCGCATCAACGACTACGCGGCGGAGGAATCGCTCAACTTCCATCTGCTCATCGCCAGATTACTGGACAATGTGATTGTTCTGCCGATCAAAGCAGACTCGCAGGATACGGCACTCATGATCTTCAACACATTGAACGACCGTGGATTGAGTTTGTCCGACGCGGACATCTTCAAGGCGAAGATGTACAAGTACGCGGGCGACGGCCGCGAGGAGTTCGTCCAGGCCTGGCAGGATCTGTCCGCTCATGCGGAGCACGCGGGGCAGAGCATGCAGGCGCTGTTCTACCAGTACATGTTCGTCCTGCGCGCGGAGGAAAACGACCGCAAGACCACAACTCCGGGCCTGCGCAAATGGTTCTCCGAAAAGGAGTTCCAGCGTCTTCGTTCCGGTCGGGTGCTGGAGGACCTGGGGCGGATACTGAATGTGTGGAAGGTCGCCGTCAACCATGAAAGCATCGAGGGTGAGCCGTGGTCGGACGACGAGGCCATCCGCCAGGCGCTGGATATCCTCATGGATTACCCGAACGAGTTCTGGAAATATCCAACCGTCATCTACTATCTGAAGCACCACGACGAGGGTGATTTCGCCGTAAGATTCCTGGCGTTCCTGCGCCACCTGACGGCCGCGCTCGTCTCGCGGTTCGCCATCAGCCCGTCCGTCAACAGCGTCAAGCAGCAGGTTCTCAACCTCGACGCGGAGATTCTCAAGTCCAAGGAGCCGAGATTCGACTTCAAGGACGTGGACACCGAGGAACTGGCATCCAAGCTGCGCGAACCCCACTACCGGCTGGTACGCATGCTTTTGAAAGTCATCGCATACCATGACCCGGAGCAGCGTGGACTTCTTCCGGAACATTGGGAAATCGAGCATATCTTCCCCCCAGAAATGGGATGACATGAAGTTCCCGTCCTTGTCGAACGACGAGGTGAAGGCGAAACTGGAACATCTAGGCAACAAGGTCCCCTTCGAGAAGAATCTGAACATCCGAGCCAGCAACAGCTATTTCTCCAGGAAAAGCAAGCTCTACAAGCAGAGCGGCATTGCGGTGACACGCCGGTTGGGAGCCGAGCATTCCGATTGGAACCTCGAAGACATCGACACGCGTGACGTGCGTGTGACGGACTTGATTCTTAGTGAGTTTGAAGCGTGGGGGTTAAACCGCAACGGTGATCAGTCCAATATATTGGTCAGACCGCGGCCCACGGCTGAACAGGCGGAACAAATCCGACAACTTAAGGAACTCGGTCTTATCTAGGGGGCTGAGATTTGCTTCATGGAATGCAATTCAGCGCCAAGACTTTTTCGGATTGTCCTGACACTGAGCTTGTCTTCGATGAGCAGTTTGTACATGAGGTTCTTCGTGAGGTGGTGCACAACCTTTCGGGCACTACCCTTCAAAAACCCAGAAGAATTTGGATACTGATTATAAATGAGTAATTTGATACCTGTTCTCTAAAGACGGGAAACGAGTAGGATCAATGCCCAAATGGTTCTCTAATTCATGCACAGCGATTATGGAGTGATTAGTTCGTTCAATCGGGTCTTCAGTCTTCCTTGAACAAGAGGTTTTGACTGCATTTAGACGTTTCCAAAATGCTGCTCGCTGATCTTTGCTCATGACATGAAATGGATCAAAGAAATCACTGCTTGATTCAAAATACGGCAATGTGGTTGAACCGTCTGCAGTATATAATTCGCCAAGCGGATTGGTTGAAAAAGACAGCCATGCAGGATCATAATCTTTAGAAATAAGCACCGTTGGAATGGAATGAGGATCTTTCCCTTCCCGTCTCAATACTTCCCCAGTATTATAATCGCTTAGACGCATAAGAAAAAGTATGTCCCATGCAGCATTCCATGCGCAATTGGCTAATTCACTTGGCTTAGTAATTTTGTTGGGGTCAAATTTAGTCAAATGCCTCGCATTACCCCTGTATCTTGTCTCTTTAGAGTTTCCGTCCTTCCCCAAAAGCTGATATAAGGCAAGAAGCGTCGGTAATGCGGTAATAAATCCCAGATCATCATGAGCCCATTTATAGAATCGCTCAAATTGGTTGATAGATTCATCGATAGTCTTTTGATGAGACGTCTTTTCCAGCTGTATTGCGAGCAGATATAGGATGCTTCCGTAGAATATGGGAAGATAGCCAGACTCAAGGGAGACACAACTATCGACTGTTTCATCGATATTGGAGTCATATGAATATGCATAGCTTGGAGTGGTATCACAAATCCATGCGAATTCGTCTTCTCCACAAGTTATAAGCTTACAGACTGCACTTCCATAATTACGGAATTGACTGTAGTTAACGCCGTTATTCCGCTTTAGCGATAGTTCTGTCAGTCCAAGTCGATAGCAAACTCCTGCCGCGCCAAGAGACATTCGTGTCGCTCTACATTGGCTACGTATATAGCTTAGGAGTTGCCGTAGTTTTGGACTAATTTGTCTATGACCAAAATAAAAAGAGCCGATATCCTTAATGACATTTGTGTCGAGTATGAGGGCATACGGCTCGTGTAGCGTGTCAACCTCCGAATGGCATATTAAACGTCTGCCGCCGATTACAGGATATAAGGCATCCATACTATTTGTTACCTCTATCTACCGTTTCAGTCCATCATGTCCATGATAGGTAACGCAACGCATTGGCATGGGTGTGGTGCCCGGAATGCGGTGTTCGGGCGGCCTTAGTCGATGCGGGATGTTGGGCTTCGATGGGACGGTGGGATGTTTCCGGATTATTTTCGGGTGCCTTTAGGTGCCTCGTGGAAAACGAGGCTGATCGGCAGATTTCCCAAGAACGGAAAACCTTGGAATAAAGCCAAAAACGACCACATGCGATTATCATCAGAGGTGCGCATGATTACGGTAGTCATGGTCTTAAGTGTCTCATGGGCTTGAGACCGGACGGTGGGTGCATGAGCTATGCCCCTTGTGGGACCTGCCCGGTTGTGAGGACTACTCTCGGGAGAGACATGATGTTCGGAGCGGTTATTTCCAGTTGAATGTGTAGCTTTGGTCCGGCTGTTCCTCGCCATGGGTGGTGACGGTCGGGATGTTGCCGTGCCAGGTGACGGTGAAGTTGCCCGAGCCTAATGATTTGCCGTCGTTGTGCAGATCCGTTTTGATTTCCGTGACGTTCTCGGAACCGATAACACCGGGATCGGTGTCCCAAGAGACTTTGACCGTGATGCTGCTTGGGCCGAAGAATATGGGCGAGCCGAGTTCGCTGATGGTCACTTCACAGGTGCCGTCAGCGGATTTCGCGTTCACGATGCGATGCGACATATCTGTTTGCATCCATATGAGAGTGCAGCCTCCAGCCCAGATCAGCGCGATTGCGAGAATGATATGCTTCAACGATGTGTGCCGCTTTATGTGAGTATCCTTCGGTCATAAATGTCCCCGCGCTCGTGTCATCATGCCATAGCCTTCAACCGGAGCCTTTTCATCGGTCGTTGAAAAGATGGTTGGCGATATCGCCCTGACCGCCGAAGCCGGACGGCACGTCACCCAGAGAGTTCTTAGCGAAGTCGAACAATCCCATGGTCATGCCTCTTTACCTTTGGGAAACCAATATGACTACCGTATCAGTTGTCGGCATCATCGCCGAGGCTTGCGATTTGCGGAAGTGGTCCATATCCATGCACCGCGTCATGAAACGGGACGCCGTCTCGCGCGTAATTCGTGCCTGTAGAATCTTTAAAGACCAAGTTTGGAGGGAGCGGAATCATGCCACGCAAGCTGATCATGTGCGGGGACCATCCGGTCCTTGCGTTCGAATACGATCCCGAGTCCGGTCGCGCGTGCTCCTCTGGCGAGGTCCTTGACCATGATCGTCTGCCCCTGGAGTTCACCACGCGCGGCAAGAGCGCGCTGTATGCCAAGAGGATCGACGAATGGTGGAGGTCCCGCGCCATCCCCTCCACCCGCGACGGCATCCGCCGCGTGCTCGAATCGCTTGGCGCGGCATCGACCGGGGAGCTGCTCGACCGGACCTACGGTTTGAGCCTGTCGGACCAGTACTGGGTCAGACGCGAGGACGACCCGGCCGAATGGAAGGACGTCAACTTCTTCGACAATCCCTTCGACGAGGCGCTGGGCGAGATCCTGCTCACCTCGTACTCGTCGTCCCATGACATCAGCCTCAACGTCCCCGACGTGTCCACTGGCGGCGATCTTCCCAAACGCTGGACGATCGACAGGGCCACCGGCAGGAGACTGCTCGTCAAGTCGGGCCGTACTGGCCAGGAACCCATGAACGAGGTCATCGCCTCGAGGCTCTGCATGCGATTGGGCGTTCCGGCCGCCCGGTATTCCCTGGCGCGCAACGGCAACCGTCTGGTGTCCACATGCGCGGACATGCTCTCCAATCATGAGGAGCTGGTCTCCGCCTGGCAGGTGCTCCAGTCCGTCAAAACCGTCAGCGGCCTCAATTCGCATGACCAGTGGATCCGTGCCGCCGCCGGCTTCGGAGCTGACGAGCGCGCCGTGTGCGGCGCCACGGACGATTGGCTCGTGGTCGATTACCTCATGCGTAACACTGACCGGCACTACAACAACTTCGGTCTGATCCGCGACATCGAGACCCTTGAGGTCCGTCCGGCCCCGATCTACGACACGGGAGCGAGCCTGTGGAGCGGCGAGCTCGATGTGGACGGCCGGGACTGGTTCGCCAAGCCGTTCTACACCGCGACCGGCGAGCCCTCGGCTTTGCGGCAGCTCAGACTGGTGGAGGATTGGAGCCGGTTCGACCTGGACGCCCTGTCGGACTGGCCCGACGAGGCGGCGCACGAACTGTCGCGCATGCGCATGTTCGCGCCCGAACGCCTCGACGCCATCCGGGTACAGTTGGTAAAGCGTATCGGGATGCTCCGCAGGATCAGGGAAGGTGAGGTCCTTCGTGTTTCTGGCCCGATTCGCAATAAAACGGATTTGATGGGCAGGTTCGGCGAGACGTTGCGGAAGAACCTTGGACAACGGGACGGGGATGCCAGAAGCGTCGGAACCGGACCGGATGCGTTGAGCCGTCATCTGAACCGCTAGCGCAACGAATCACTACTGGAATAATGGACTTTGCAACCGGAACACGAAAAGAGGAGCATGATGGCCAATCCCGAGCTGTCGCGGCACATCCAGGCCCTTCCCGACGAGCTGAACGCCCTTGAAGGGAGACGGGAGATTTCCGAACGCCTGCGGAGGATCGACGCGCTGAAGGACCGGGCCCGCTCGCTGGAGCCGTTGGACGGTGTCGAGGACATGGCGTTGGCGGATTACGACCGCGACTGGCTGGTGCGCTACACCTACAATTCGAACGCCATCGAGGGGTCCACGCTGACCCTGGAGGACACGTCGCTGGTGCTGGAGGGCGAGTTCGTCCCATCGGACTCGCCGGCCAGATACGTGTTCGCAGCGCGAGGGGTCGCTGACGGCATGGCCTACGTGCGCGAATATGCCAAGGAGGGGCGGAAGCTGAACGAGGAGCTGATCCGTCGTCTACACGAGGTGACCGCATTGGATCTCCAGCCGTTCGCCCGCGGCACGTTCCGTCCCTATGGCTATTTGGCGCGGATCACCGCCACCCGAGTTAAGACCGCGGACCCGCTGGAGATTCGTGACGACCTGCAAGTCCTGGTCGACGTGCTGAACGGGAGCGGCGCGCATCCGCTGCTCAAGGCGGCCGGATTCCATGCGATGTTCGAGAACATCCATCCGTTCATGGACGGCAACGGGCGGACCGGCCGCCAGTTGCTCAACTTCATGCTGCTGAAGCACGGTTATCGTCCCGTGGCGATTAAGTATGACGCCAAGCGTGACTATGCCCGCGGTCTGGAGGCCTGGCAGGTGGATGGCGATTCCGCGGCGTTCTGTTCCGTTTTCCTCGACTGCGTGGAGCAGGAGGAACAGTCGTTCATCGAACTGGTCGAGGGGCTGCGCCGGGGCCCGGACCCCGACCATTCCATCCATAACAAGGCCGACCTGGCTGATAGATTCGGTGAATCGATGCGGGCAAGGCTTGCCCAGAATAGCGCGCGTGATGTCCATGCCGTATCAGAGACGCATGAGCGTCGTCCGACCTTGTGAGGACTGGTTTAAGGAAGGATCTCCATGTCTGAAACGCGCATTCCCTCGCCGACGGAAATCGAAGCGCGGCGCACTCCCGCCGGCGGCTGGACCAAAGCCCAACTGGCCCAATGGGGCGTGCCGTGGCCTCCGTCGAAAGGCTGGCGGCAAAAGCTCGTCCGCGAATGGAAAGAACAGCAGGCATACACTCCGGAACTTTCGGAATTCCGCAAGCCGATGCCTGTGCCAGATGGAATGGTCCAAGGAGACCTGTTCTGATCTGCCCTGTGGGTTGCGCTCAAGGTGCGGCGCACTGGTGGCGTATATGTGGCGTCATTCCACGGTTCGTGTTGATACTCGCCGCCAGTGAGAAAACCTCGGTAGTGGTTTTCCGCCAGGCAACAATGAGGACTATCTGATTTCGGGAGGATTATGGCGTCTGCGCACCATGGTGTTGTCTATACGAAAAAATGGGTTGTCGACCTGATTTTCGACGTGGCTGGCTATGTGTCAGGGGTCGGCATACCCCACATCTAAGTGTTGCGGCGATGGGTGCCACAACACTTAGATGTGGGGTATGCAAGGCTGTTTCGTTTGCCCCGTTCCGTCATGCCGGTCTCGGTTTCTTGGTGTTCCGGTTTTTGGTATATCGGTCTCCATCGGTTCCGGTATTCCAGTGTTCCGTCATTCCGTTGTGTCGGTTTTCCGGTTTTCCGGTATCATGTTCGGGCAGGATCAGCTTGAGCCGGTCCACCTCGTCGCGGAGCTTGCCGATCTGGCGTTCCTTTCGGGCGATGAGGGTGCGGATTGCCGTCGGGTCGTCCGTTGGCAGGTAACGGTAGGCGAGCAGTTCCGCGGTGTCCCGGTGGTGCTCCCTGACGATGCGTTGGTAGCTGTTCACGGCGACGGACAGGCTGCTGAGGAAGGAGCTCGTGTGCCGGAACCACTACGCCGCGATCGAGCAGCTGAGGCACGACCCCGACGACTACGTGTGGTGGTCCGACAACCGGCGGCTCCGTTCCACCCTCGGATACCGGAGTCCGAAGGAATTCACTGAACAGGGACTCATCCTCTAAGAAACCGTCCAACACACCGTTGCCAATTCATCTTGGACATGCCTGATGGAACACGCTGAATTGCGATAATGATTTGACATTATATCCTGTTCTCTCCAATATGTTACTAAAGCGCTTTAGTCTTCTGCGGGCGAGGGCGCATGTCGATATGTTTCCCATGAACGGGTAGCACAATGATGTGGCCGTACAAGCGGCAGAGATAAGGGGAGTGAACAGCAGATGTTCCTGAAACCTGAACAGCAACTGGAGCGGTGCAAGCGCATAGTGCGCCAGCGCGTGGGCCCTCATATCCACCCATCGATCGCACAGCTCGCGGTGGAGTCCTTTGACATTCCCGGAGAACCGATGCCCACTGACGAGTTCTTCGCGAAGCTCAATCGAGGTGACATTGATTTCAAGCCGTTTACGCTCGGCAGCGAATGGGGCACCACATGGGGCACGGTCTGGTTCCGCCTGACCGGTACTGTGCCGGCCGGCTACCCGAAAGGCAAACCGCTGGAGCTCATCCTCGACCTTGGCTGGTACCCGCACTCCTGCGGCGGCCATATCGAGGGCCTCGTCTACCGTGCCGACGGCACCGCCATCAAAGCCGTACATCCGCTCAACTATTGGGTGCCGTTCATGGATGCTGAAGGCAACGCGCAAGTGTCGGTCGCCGAAGACGGCAGCTTCACCCTGTACCTCGAAGCCGCCAGCAACCCGCTCCTGCTCGGCGTACCTCCGTTCGTTGAGACTGAACTGGGCGACCATGCCACCGACAAGCCGGATGAGACGTACATATTCAAGTCCGCCGATCTGACCGAATTCGATGAACACTACGAGCACTACTCCGTGGACCTCGACGTGGTGAGCTCCCTGATGGAACTCGCCGACAAGCAGTCGCCGCGCTACTGGCAGCTCGCCAAAGCGTTGCAGCGTTCGCTCAACGCCTACGACGAGCGCAACCCCGAATCCGTGGAAGCCGCGCGCGCAGCACTCGCCGGCGTACTGGCCAAGCCGGCCAACGCCTCGGCCATGAACGTCAGTGCCATCGGCCACGCACATATCGACTCCGCATGGCTGTGGCCGGTGCGCGAGACACGCCGCAAGGTGGCCCGCACCGTATCCAACGCATTGGCTCTGATGGACGCCGACCCCGACTTCAAATACGCGATGAGCTCCGCCCAGCAGTACGTCTGGCTGGAAGAGGATCATCCGGACATCTTTAAGCGCATGAAACAGCGCATCGAAGAAGGTCGGTTCATCCCGGTCGGCGGCATGTGGGTGGAAGCCGATGGCATGCTGCCCGCCGGCGAATCGCTGATTCGCCAGATTGCATATGGCCGCAAATACTTCAAGGAACATCTCGGTGTGGAGCCCAAGGGCGTATGGCTGCCGGACAGCTTCGGCTACACCGGCGCATGGCCGCAGATCGCCCGCCGGGCCGGGTACGAATGGTTCCTCACGCAGAAGATCTCGTGGAACGATACCACCAAGTTCCCGCACCACTCGTTCATGTGGGAAGGCATCGACGGCTCGCGCATCTTCACCCACTTCCCGCCGGCGGATACTTATGCTGCTTGGTGCAAGGTTCAGGAACTCGACTACGCCGAGAAGAACTTCCAGGACAAGGATCTCGCCGACCGCTCGCTTCTGCTCTTCGGTTTCGGTGATGGCGGTGGCGGCCCCACGCGCGGCATGATGGAGCACCTGCACCGCTACGAGAACCTCGAAGGCGTCTCCAAGGTGAGCATCGAAGAGCCGAATGACTTCTTCGACAAGGCGCATCAGCAGCTTGCAAAGAACGCCGGCCCGGAAATGCCCGTCTGGAAGGGCGAGCTGTATCTCGAACTGCACCGTGGCACCTTGACCTCGCAACAGGACATGAAACGCGGCTGCCGCCAAGAGGAATCGCTGCTGCGCACGGTCGAATACCTGGGCGCAGCCGCCACATTGGCCGACCCGAACTATGACTATCCGCGCGAAGAACTGGACCGTATCTGGAAGACCCTGATGCTTAACCAGTTCCATGACGTGCTGCCGGGGTCATCCATCGCATGGGTGCACCGCGAAGCCCGCGAGGACTATCGCCGTGACCTGAAGCGTCTCGCTGAAATTGCCCAAGACATGTGCGCCGTGCTGCGCAAGGCCAACCCGCAGGCCGACTTGCTCGCCGAGGCCCGCATCAGTCAGTTCCGCAATGACGGCTCGTCTTGGCGTGCCAACCGCATCAACGAACCGACCGGCGCGCTTTCCGTGCTGACTCAGACGCTGGACAACGGCCGTGTACTTCTGGCCAACGGCGTACTGTCCGTCACCATTGAGGCCGACGGTACGATTTCTTCGCTGTTTGATGAGGAGCATAACCATGAACTGGTCCCGGCCGGCACCCGACTGGGCCGATACGAGCTGTTGAAGGACGAGCCCGCCGTTTGGGATGCGTGGGAGATCGAACGCGAATCCCTGCTCATGGCGAATGCCGTGACCGGATCAATCGAGTCGGTGAATACCGAAAACGGTGCGGCACAGGTCCACGTGCATACCGCCGACGGTGATACCGTCATTACCACCACCATCACGCTACGCCCCGGCTCGCACACGCTCGACTTCCATGCCGATGTCGATTGGCACGAACGCGAGCGCTTCCTCAAGGTCGATCTGCCTCTGGGCATTGTGGCCGATCAGGCGACCTACGACTGCCAGTATGGTCTGATCCGCCGCCCAATTGTCAAAAACACCGCATCCGACGAAGCCAAGTATGAGAGCAGCACGAACCGTTTCGCCATTATCGGTGATGCCGGTTACGCCGCAGCCGTCATCAACGGATCGGTATACGGGTCCGATGCCTCACCGATCGCCGGGAACGCCGCCGAAGGTCGTGACTCGGGCACTATGTTCCGACTGTCATTGCTCTCCGCGCCGACCTTCCCCGACCCGCGCACCGATATCGGCTCGCACGAGTTCGACTGGTCCGTGGTGGCCGACGCCACGGTGGACCGTGCGCTTGACGCCGCCGGTGTGCTCAACGCACCGGTACTCCATGATGTGCCCGATATCACGCCGCTCGCCTCGATCGAGTCCGTCAATGGTACCGTGGTGCTGGACTGGATGAAGCTGGCCGATGATGGTTCCGGCGACCTGATCGTACGTGCCTATGAGGCGGCCGGCGGCCAGGCCGATGCCATGCTGCACGTCTGCCCTGCGCTCGCAGGCGCTTCGGTGCATGAGACCAATGTGCTGGAAGGCGACGATCTGGCCGCCGACCTTCCAGTCTCGCTGCAAGACGGTAGGCAGAACGCCGAAGGTGCCACGCTGCACTTTGGCCCGTTCCAGCTCGCCACCCTGCGCATCACGCGCTGAATTCCCGTCTGATGCTTCTGCCTCCTCGAACCATGAGGAGGCAGAAGTATGTCGTATTACGGTTTTCCAAATTACCACCACACCCATCATTTCCATCATTCCCACCAGACACAGCAAAGGAGAACTCTCCATGTTTCTTCTGCCCAATCAGCAGTTGGAGCGCTGCGACCGCGTCATGCAGCAGCGCGTCAAACCGCATATCCACACCACACTTGCCGCATGCACCTTGCGTTCGTTCCACAATCCTGGTGAACCGGTGCCCTCCAGCGAATTTCTAGCCAAAGTGCGCAACGGCCAAGTGCCCTTCGAACCTTTCCGCGTTCCCGGCGTCTGGGGCACCACATGGGGCACCACATGGTTCGAGGTGAACGGCCACATCGACATGGCGGCGGTCAAAGGACGAAAAGTCGAACTCATGGTAGACCTCGGCTGGCTCGATCACCGCGGCCCCGGATTCCAATCCGAGGGACTTGTCTATCGTGCCGACGGCAACGCCATCAAATCCGCGAACCCACGCAACCACTGGATTCCACTCGTCTACGCGGACGGCAGCAGCACTGTAGAACTCGATGAACATGGCGACTTCACCGTCTATATCGAAGCCGCCGCCAACCCATTCGTCGAAGGCCCCACCCCGTTCTCGCCCACCGAACTCGGCGAAGAGGCCACCGGCACCTGTGACTTCCCATACACACTGAGTCGCATGGATATCACCATCTTCAACGAAGACGTGTTCGCCTATGACATGGACTTGGAAACCGTATCTTCCCTGATTCGCGAACTCAAAGACGACGACCCGCGCTACTGGCAGCTCGCCAAAGCGCTGCAACGCTCCTTGAACATCTACGATGAACGCGACTTGGAAACCGTGCCGGCAGCCCGTGCGGCGCTCGCCGGCGTGCTCGCCGAACCGGCTGCATCCAGTGCAATCAACCACATTGCCATCGGCCACGCGCATATCGACTCCGCATGGCTGTGGCCGGTGCGCGAGACACGCCGCAAGGTGGCCCGTACCGTATCCAATGTGCTGGCTTTGATGGACGAAGACCCGGACTTCACGTATGCGATGAGTTCCGCCCAACAGTACGCATGGCTGGAAGAAGAACATCCCGACCTGTTCGCACGAATGAAGCGGCGCATCGAAGAAGGCCGGTTCATCCCGGTCGGCGGCATGTGGGTGGAATCTGACAACATGATTCCTTCCGGCGAATCATTGGTGCGGCAGATCACGTTCGGCCGCCGATATTTTAAGGAGCATCTCGGCGTCACGCCGCGTGGTATCTGGCTACCGGACAGTTTCGGCTACACCGGCTCTTGGCCGCAGATCGCCCGCCGTGCAGGATTCGACTGGTTCCTCACGCAGAAGATCTCGTGGAACGACACCACCAAGTTCCCGCACCACTCCTTCATGTGGGAGGGCATCGACGGCACCCGTATCTTCACGCATTTCCCGCCCTCTGACACCTACTGCTCGTCGATGAGCATGCGCGAGCTCATGTATTCGCAGCGCAATTTCCTGGACAAGGATCTTTCCCGCAACGCAATCCTGCTCTACGGTTTCGGCGATGGCGGCGGCGGTCCCACGCGTGAGATGACCGCGCGTATCCGACGCGATCGGAATCTCGCCGGTGCGCCGAAAATCGATTTCGGTACTCCCGACCAACTGTTCGACCGCGTGCATAAGGATATCGTCGACGATGCGCAAGGAGAGACCCCGGTGTTCAAGGGCGAACTGTACCTTGAACTGCACCGTGCCACCCTCACCGCCCAGCAGGACATGAAGCGCGGCTGCCGCCAGGAGGAGTCGATGCTGCGCGTCGCCGAATACCTGTGCGCCGCGGCCCGCATCAAGAACCCGGACTATGTCTATCCGCGCGAAGAGCTGGACCGTATTTGGAAAACGCTGCTCCTGAACCAGTTCCACGACATTCTGCCCGGTTCGTCCATCGCATGGGTACACCGTCAGGCGCGGGCCGAATACGCGCGTGACATCGCTTGGCTGAACGAGATCGCCCTTGAAGCCGGGCGCGCGATCACAGCCGTGGAACCCGATGACGCAACCATAACCGACGCCGTAATTGCCCCATATTCCCGCCAAGCCTGTGAGGCGTGGGTGGTACGCCCGGCTTCGAGCCGAGCCGAAGCGGGAACCGCATCCATGGCTCGGGTCGCCGTTACCCATGACGGCGATACGATTGTGCTCGACAACGGCCAACTGCACGTGCGCATTGAAGCCGACGGCACTGTATCGTCGGTTCTCGATCAGCGAGCCAATCGTGAACTGGTGCCAGCCGGCACCCGACTGGGCCGCTACGAAATGCTCAAAGACGAACCCTTCCACTGGGACGCCTGGGATATTCAACGCGATGCGTTCCTCACCGCCAACGCGCTCAGCGAGGCATCGATTACAAGCGTGGATGAAACCGCCAACGGTGGGGCCGTCGTGCATGCTGTCACTCGCGCGAAGGGCGTTGAAATTCGTACGGGCATTGCCTTAAGGCCGGGCTCCGCTACACTGGACTTCACCGCCGATGTGGACTGGCATGCCGTCGAACAGTTCCTCAAAGTGGATATGCCGGTCACCGTGCAAGCGGTGAACGCGCAATATGAATGCCAGTACGGCCTGGTCGAACGCCCGATCAATAAGAACACGCGCAGCGATGATGCCAAATTCGAAAGCTGCACACACCGCTTCGTACGTATCGCCGATGCCGACTATGCCGCCGCTGTGGTCAACGCCTCCACCTACGGCTCCGATGTCAGCCCCACCCACGCCGACGCGGCGCACGGCGCCGGCCGCGGCACCATGGTGCGACTGTCGCTGCTGTCCGCACCGCTGTACCCCGATCCACACACCGACCAAGGCACGCACTCCTTCGCATGGTCTCTGGTCGCTGACGCCGATATGAACGCAGTGCTGGACGAGGCGGCGCGACTCAACAGCCCTGTAATAGGGGAGTTGCCTGACTTGGCCCCGCTGGTCTCGCTCGCCGACGTCACCGGCGCCATCGTATTGGACTGGGTCAAGCTCGCCGATGACGGTTCCGACGATCTGATTGTGCGCCTGTACGAGGCCGCCGGTGGCAATGCCGCGGCCGCACTACGCCTTGACGCCGCTCTCGCCGATGCCAAGGCCAGCGTGCAGGAGGTGAATCTCATGGAGGAGCCGGAACTGGACACCGAATTGCCGCGCGCGCTCGCCGGCGACGAGCCGATGCCTGCCGACGGTGCGGTCGTCTCGTTGGCGCCGTTCCAGCTCGCCACGCTGCGTATTCGCTGATAAGGGATATTGGGCCTAGGCTCGATATTTTGGGTCGCGCCCAACCGTAACGGAACCGGAGCAGTCCGGCTCTGCCATACGGTTGGGCGTGGCCCATTGTTGTATGAGAAGAGGGGGGTGATCCCGTTGGGCAGATATCAATGCGACACGCGCGGATGAATTCGTTGCGTGCATGTTTCGATTGTGTTATAGTTTCACTAAACCGATTTAGTTAACAGATATGCGGTTGGCTGGAAACTAAAACGGTTTAGTCTCAGCGATGAGACCTCAATAATTGTGACTCTCAACAGACTAGCTTCATGTTGATTTGTTGAGGCATGGCGTGCAAGGGCCTCTCGTTCGCAAAAGGGCGAAGGGTTTTCTACGAAAAGAAAGAAGGAAACGGTATGTTTTCCATGAGAAAGACTATTGCTGTCGTTGGAGCAGGTTCTATGCTGTTCGCAGTGGCTGCTTGCGGTAATTCGACTTCCTCCAATAGCAATGAAATTTCTTTTCAGACTTGGAATCTGAAAAATGATACATATACCCCGTACTTCAACGATCTTATTGCCGCTTTCCAGAAAGAGAATCCAGGCGTCACGGTCAAGTGGATTGATCAGCCTGCCGACGGCTATACCGATAAAATCAATGCTGACGCAGCCGCTGGAACGCTGCCTGACGTTGTGGATATGAGCCCGACTGGTGCCTATAGCCTGGCCAAAGCTGGAGTGACTCTGAACCTGTCGCGGGAGGATCCAGATGCAGAATCCCAGTTCACTGCTTCATCGTGGGGTAATGTGACTTTTGAGGGCGATAATATCGAGGAAGGCGCTTATGCCTATCCTTGGTATCTCAATTCTGGTGTTCAGTACTACAACAAAGCCGTTCTTGAGCGGTGTGGAGTTGCTGATCTGCCTACTGACATGGATGAATGGTTCGATTCGGCCAAGACCATGGGCGAGAACTGCAACGGTTCCGTGAGCATGGTGGCTTCTGTGCCCACATTGGAGTCTTTTGGACAGTATGGCGTGCAATTGATGAATGATGACCAAACCGAGTTCACTTTTAACGACAAAAAGGGTGTTGAACTTGTTCAGCACTTTATCGATATGTACAACCAGAAAGCACTGTCCGCCGAAGCGCTGAATAATACTTGGACTGGTGAGGGCGACGCATTTAAGCAGGGCAGCGTGGCATCTCTGGCGGGTTCCGCCTATTCGGTTGCAGATTTTGAGGCTAATGCCCCGGAGCTGTATAAGAATCTTGGCGTTACCGAGCGATTGCTTGGTGAAGGCGGCAAGATGAATGTTGCCATGGAAACGCTGGTGGTCAGTAAGACCACTAAGAACAAGGGAATGGCCATGAAATTCGCTAAGTTCGTTACCAATAAGGAGAATCAGACCGAATTCTGCACTAAGTCCCACACTTTCCCGTCTGTTGCGGGTGCTATCGACGACGAAGCATTCAGCCCAACTGGTGATTCCTTGCAGGATCAGGCGGTTGCCCTTGCCTCCAAGGCGGTGAAAGACGATAACTGGTTCATTGCTCCTGGGCCGTTCTCCGAGAATGCCAAGACTGTTCTTCGTGAGCAGATTGCCCGTGCCATCCAAGGAGAGCAGACTGCGCAGGAAGCTCTTGATGCCGCAGTCAAGGTTGCCAATGAGGATTTGAAGTAATGACTTTGTCGATTACCGGCAAGAAGTCGCTGGGGGGCGGGACGGGCGGGCGCCGGGGGGGGGCGGTATTCAGCAAG
>OBXF01000641.1_pt1 | contig 27474 bp, 21 predicted proteins | sample 1495371 | NCBI WGS metagenome assembly OBXF01 (sample SAMEA2580143, study PRJEB22360) | human gut metagenome | biome: human gut; feature: human-associated habitat; material: faeces | place: Denmark | collected 2008/2010 | reverse complement strand
TTTAAATAGTAGTGGAATTTACTTTTTCACTGGAATTTAATTTTTCAATTCAGCAAGATATGCATCTTTCAGTTTTCCTACTCTTTAATGCCCTGCTCTTTCATATTGCTGCTCGCGTTTCTGATTAGATTTTTCAATTCGCTCTGACAAATCCTCATAAAATATCTTTTCTCTCTAATTATCTTTAAGGGATTGCTCTGCATCAAATTTAATTTGACCATAGGTTTCACGCAAATAGAGCTTTAATTTCGACTTCCACCGAATATACTGTTCTATCGCCTGATCATACTTTGCTTCTTCGCCTACCTGTATTGCGCTCCAGACCATTTTTATATTATTAATCTCATCCTGTGTAGCCAGTTCTTTCTTTATCTTTTCAAGTTCTTTGCATTCTTTAGAACCCAGATTTTTCGGTGCAATTGTTGATCCTTTCAACACAACACGGAATTTTCCATACGGTGGATGTCCTTGATAATCTTTTAGTTCTTTTTCCTTCTCCGTCAGTAAAAGCTGCTCTGTAGAAAGATATAGAAACGGTGGATACAAAATCTCTTCTTCATCAGGAAAGCCACTCTGTTCTCCAAGCACATCATTCAGGTCAATGTGTTCTAGCGTATCCTGTGCTTCGATATCCATAAGGACAAGTCCATCCTTTTTCTGGAAGTATTTCACTGATCCATCTACTGGTGGCTCGCGATCCATCACCTTTGAGGTAGACAGGAAAGAAGAATTCTCTCCATTCTCCATACACACATAAGTATGCCTTCTGTCATCCCTGTAAGTAAAAATTGTCGCTTCATCTTGCCGGTGTTCCGACTTATATCGTGTATACTTACACATCGCCGCATACAGATTCCCATAGACTTTCAGAAGTTCATCCATATTGTCCAGAATTTGTTCATCAATCCTTCGTTTTTCAATCCATAATCTGCTCTTTTCGTTCTCAATGCCTGGGAAAAGGAGCATATTGATCGTTTCGTATGCGTTATTTATACTATAGAATTTCCTAAGTTCTAGTTCTGAGGAATTTAATTGAATTTTCTCAACCGCTCCCTGATAATACAACAGACTTCTAAGCTCTTCCTGTGTAATAAATGAATATTTTCCCATAGCATTCTCCTCTTTATCTTCTCTTCAACTTGCACCTGACAAATTATACTTATAAATCATTCGTAGATATTCTATATAAACTTTTCTAATTTCTTCCTTTTTACATCTCCTCTCTTTCACCTGATGATCTGACACCCAATGAACCAAGAACTCATAGGTTATGTCAGAAGTAACATCATCATAGAATTCCTGCCATAATATTTTCCAATTCATCTCTCCATACTTCATAACAAGTGTTCTGCTTATTGGAGATATAATCCAGCAGCGTTTCTCCTCCGAATCCTGTTCACTCAAATTGAATGGTAATGCTTTCACCTGCAGTTCTATGATTATATGTTGATTTATATATTGATGCATTCCAATACATAAGCAACACTTTGCGCACATATTCCCTGAGTTCCTGTTCATCGTTTCTTTCTATTTTTTCTCCTGCATGAACAAAACCACTTCTCTTCTTATAAAATTCTTTTATTTTTTTCTTAATACTTTCATCGTTGTCCAACAAAATCAGACTTATATTCTCCGAAATTGTTGCTGAAATTTTATATTTTTTCTGATTACAACAAGTACATGTTTCTAGTTTACCATATGTAGATTCCCTTTTTCCATCTGGTAGTCCGCATGGCTTTATTCTTCACCCAAGTCCAAGCTACCACCACACCAATCCAACCGCCCAACGTGTTTCTAAAAAACATCCTGGTAATAAATATCCCAGGATATCATATAATGTGATTTTTTCTAACATAGATCCCATATTTTCTTCCTCTGTACTCTATTTTCTTTTATATACGCAAAAAGACAAAGCCTCCTATTCCTTAGGAAACTTTGCCTTTCACACCACATCTCTATTATATCATCTTTTTCATACAGAGCAATCTTATTTTTTACTATCTCCGCCTTTTATTTTTTCCACTTTTTCTTCCCACTCCGACATATTCCGAATCATACGATCTGTATATTGTAGGCAGCGTTTATTGTCCTGTTCCTCTATTTGTCTCATGCGTCGAATATATCTTTCCAGCTTGTCCTCTGTTTTCTCTTTTTCATATGTCCAGTCATTCTGTAGCTTATCATAGTCCAGAAATTCTATCGTTCTTTGACGGAGCTTATCTTTCAATGACAGCGTCTTACATGCTGTTGCCAGACCGATACATAAAAAGGTAAATAAAAGAGCGATCACTCTGCTGTCTACAGATAAATCTTCGCAACTAATACTCACATATCCAAGCATATTCAAAGAGAAAAAGAATCCGGCAATTCCACCTGTTATGATTTCTGCCATATTAATCCATTTCAGCTCATTTTCATACTTTTCTCTTTTATCGTTTGCCTCGTCAGTTCGCTCCTTCAAATCATCAAGAAACATCTGTGCTCTCTCCCGATTCATTTGTTTTCCTGCATTCAACACATCGTATTTAATCTGTACATACCTCTCCCGGAGATACAATCTCAACCGCTCTTTCCACCGGCAGTACTGCGCTATCTCTTTCGGATACTTGCTCTCTTCTTCATTCCGGATCGCATTCCAGACAATCTTTATATTTGCTATCTCCTTCGGTGCGATCAGCTTGTCCCTGCATTTTTCAAGCTCCTCTTTTTCCTCTTCTGTCAGATCTTTCGCTACTATCGTTGAGCCTTTCAGCATAACATGAACCTTCCCATATGGTGGGTTCCCGTGAATGTCTCTTAACTGTTCCTCTTCCGAAGTTAACGGCAGCAGTTCTGTATCCAGATAGAGAAACGGTGGATACAGGACTTCATTCTCATCCGGATACATGCTCTGATCTCCAAGGACATCATTCATATCTACGTGTTCCAAGGTATCTAATGCCTCAACATCCATTAATACAAGACCATCTTTCTTCTGAAAATAATTGCTACTTCCATCTGCTAGCGGCTTGCGGTCTGCGACAAAGGACGTAGACAAGAAGGAATCATTCATTCCATCCTGCATACACAGATACGTATGTTTTCTGTCATCTCTATAAGTCAACAGTTTGTCATTTTTCTGTGTATGATATGTATATTTGCACATTGCAGAATACAAACGATTGTAGATCTCCAATAGTTCGTCCATATGATTGAGAATCTTATCGCTTATTTTATCTCTTTTCTCAATCTGTAGTCTGGCTTTCTCATTTTCAATTCCTGGAAAAAGAAGCATATTGATTGTTTCGTAACCATTGTTTATCTTATAGAACTCTTCCAGATCTTTCTCAGAAGAATCCAGTTCAATATGATCTGATGCGCCCTGATAGAACAATAAACTCTGGAATTCTTTTTTATTGATAAATGGATATTTATGCGAATCTCCCATCTCTGTCTCACTTTCTGTATCTCTTACTTTATTATCTCCCGCTTTATTTCTTCTATTTTCTTTCTTCTCTCTTCATCTTGAACCCTCTGTCCCCTCTGACAGATTGTATTTGTAAATCTCTTCCAGATACTCCCGATACGCTTCATGTATCTCTTTCTTCGAATACTTCCGCTCTTCTGACTGATGGTCTGTCACCCACTGGATCAGCACCGCATAAGCCTCATCTGATACAACCATGTCATAAAATTCTTGCCATAAGACCTTGCGTCCCATATTAGTACACTTTATTACCTGATCTGCATTGACCGGAGAGATGATCCAGCGCCGACTTTCATCTATGTTCTGTGTATCAATATCATAAGGAAGATGCTTCACTTGAAGCTTCTGTAAAAATACTACATCATGTACTTCATAGCAATACCGCCCGTTAATCAGACTTTTGTTCCATGAATTCACATAGAACTTCACTTCACTAAATTCAGATTGCTTCTCCTTCTTTGGTGTCAGCCACGCATACAATGTCGGATTCTCACCAAATCCACGGATTACGAAATAATCAATCTGTACCTTCTTCGTACCAATAATTATACGGAAAAGATCTTCATCATCAATAAATAAATTCCCCTCCAGACTGAACCGGTTCACATTATCCTGTGAAAACTGATTCGAATCTGTTGTACTATTTTTGAGAATATCATCCTTAGATGGACTAAGATGAACTGCCGAATAATCTCGTTTTTTTCCACTCACTCCAACACGGAAGACCATCTTTGCATTTGCATCTCCCTCTAACAATGCACGGATCTGTCTATAGACATCATAAAACCGGACTGCTTTCTTCTCTTTCATCCAGTCCGGCTCATCCAGACGAAAGACCTCTCCTGCTACCATCGGGATCTCCTGATCTCCATCTCTTTCTGTTATACTCTCCCAATCATGCGATCCATAAATCGACTGATACAGGTAATAATAAGGTTCTGCCCAATACCTTTTTTCGATAAAGTCCATCGACTCATACATTCCCTTTTTTTCCTGCTGTCTCCAGCAATTCATCACTTGAAAGAAATGTTGAATCGCAGCGAGTTCCCATTTTTCTGTTGTTACTCCATCCAGAAATTCATTCCGGCTGACTTTCAGTAAATGCTTCACATCACCGCCCAGAAGATCCATATAAAGCTTTAGATGTTCCTTATACGGCAGCTGCCCTTTCTCACTGACCGATACATTCTTGTAAGTAATTCCATTTAACTTTTCCGAAGACGTTCCAAGATTAATTCGATATAAAATTTTATCCTTCCTGATCCATCCATAATACGACATTCTTAATACATCAAAACAGGCGATTCCTTCTTTATCCTTCAGCACATAGATTTTCGACCTCTTCTGTCTCGATATCTGTTCATAATTCCAGTAATTGATCCGTGGCAGAAAATTAATCGATATCTCCCGGTCTTTCATTCTTTCTGTCGAAATATAGATTGGGAACAACCGATGATTCACCTTTGCGCGAATAAAGCTTTCCAGAAATCCGCCAATATAATTAGAGACAGCATTTACATTGAAAAAATCTCCTGCCCGCGCGGAAGCTTCATAAAACTCAACCACTCCGGGAAGCTCATCTTCCTCGTCTTTTCTTCCATTATATTGCATGGATTTCTTCCACCATTTGTAATTCCATATCAGGAATTCATCCAATGGAATATTGACGCAGACTTCTGTTCCTCTCTCCTCCATCTCATAATCTTCCGTTATCACATGACTGCCTTTTTGCGGAGAATCAATCGTCATTTTATATCCTTCTGCATCTTTATTGGAATGGGTATAAATCTCGATTTTATCTGTCACCATAAAGGCCGACTGCATTCCAATACCGAAGCCACCGGTTGGACGAAGCCAGTCAGGCATATTTTTTAGTTCCTCACTATAACCCGAACGCTCTTTCCATCCTCTTCCGATATTAGTAATCATTCCCTTGCATTCCCGCTCGATTCCGATTCCATAGTCTCTGATACTAAGGCGTACAATTCTTTTTCTCATATCTACTTTATACGTCACTTCAATCGGATACTGCTCATACAAATCACTGGATAAATCCAGTGGTGATATCTCAGACTTATCATAAACTTCCGGATTCTGCTTCCGATGCGTCTTGTTTTTCTTAATGTCCAGCCACAACTGCATCTTTGTCGCATCCAGTGCATTCTGCAGATATTCCCGTATAAATTCGAAGGAATCCTTATAAATATTGTCTCCCATAAACAACGGCATCAGATTCTCGCGGTCCATCTCTACCCGTCTTTCATAGCTGGAATCATAACATCGCTCCGAATCGCCCAGATAGATGCTGCACTTTCCCTGCTGCAAAGTACATCCACCCAGTTCTATCGGACTCATGACATTCCAGTAACAGATCAGGTTCTTGATTTCGTCTTCAATCCATCGGAAATCATCTGACAAAACTTTACATACATCCAAATCCTCAGAACGGGCTTCTACTTCCACCTGCATTGGTGTGATCTTGATGTGCGTAATTGCTTTATGTTTTTCCAAATGTAACTGGCTCTGATATGGGAGATCTCCGAAATGTTGGACCGCGCGGATATTAAAACGATTATTTTCAAGATCCAAAACATCTCCCACTCTCAGCATGGCACAGATGAACCGGGGATGTACCCGTCCATTTCCAAACCCTTTGGTACACTCCTTCAACTGTTTTATTATTTCTTCATAATCAGACTCTCCATGTAATCTGGATGCAGCTCTTGCCACCATATACAGTCGTTCCGGTATTACTGAATTCTCAGGGATCTTGATTCTTTCATCCAGCTTTAATATCCGGTCTGCATGTCCTTTTCTGATGTAAGAAGACACCAGATACATGAGACATTTCTGGATATATACTTCCCACGGAATACCATCTTCATCCAGCCATTCCACATCCATGTTCGTTCTCGTAAATTGCCCATTTTCAATTGCACTGATGTTCTTTTCATCCCTTATAAGCTGGTCTAACTGGTAATAAAAAAGAGCCGCCTTTCTTTCGTCGGCCAACTCACTGTAAATTCGTTCTTCTATATAATTTTTAAACTGTGGACCCCGCCACAATGCAATCAGTTCTTCATACGTAATTGCCATCCCGATATCATGTTGATACGCACACTCTAACAGCAGCCACAGGTCTCCTGCACTCAGCTTGTCTATTCGTTCCTTTCCAAGAAGCATCTCGATTGCTTCCAGAATATTGATTGAATGACTGGCATCATGCCTGCTGAAATGCTGGAAATCATACGCAATTGTATCCGTCCATGATTTGTACTGTCTCTTACGCTCTCGCCACTCTGTCAGAATGTCATTGCCATTCGCAAGTTCTTCACAACGGCATTCAAACCGCCACTCGATATAGGACTCTGCCGGTGACTGTATACTTGTCTTTTCCGCACGCCATGTATTCATTCCTTCATCTCTACATTCATCCATTATGTCCCGCCTCCTTCTTTATACCTTCACGCTCATTCTGTACTTCTTTCCAATTCTTTATTCCTTCAATATATAACTCTTTTATTGGAGACATTCTACAGTAATTCAACGTTCTGATCTTATGTTTTCTGCAATAGTTTTTACATTGATTAAACTCGTTGCTTATCTGATCTGCCTGTTCCATATCCACATTCAGATCAAACTCCTTTAAGATCTCTTCTTCCTTCTCCAGAAACTCTTGTGATACATTTCCACAGAAATTCATGAGCAGCTTCCAACTTGAATAGAACAACAGTCTTCTGCAGAATTGGATCATATTCTGATTCCCCTTATACATATAACAAGATACAAAGATTGTAAGATAGACCTCCGTGCTTTCTTCCTTCAACAGACTGGAACTGGCCGTCCAGTATTCCACCTCAACCAGTCCTTCCTTCCGATCGATCCAAATAACATGGTTTTCCGAAATATATGTTTCAATCTGATCATACAAATTGTCATACTTATTTATTTCCTGGTTCTCCAACTCAATCGGATTCTGATCATTCTCATTCAAAATACACAGCATGATCAGATACGTCAGTTCTGTAATAGAAACAGGGTGAGACGTTCCCCACCCTGCAATTTCTTCATACTTCATTGCCAACTTATAAATCAACAGGTTTACCTGTTCTTTCAGACTCATATTCAAACACACTCCCTCACATATTCCAGTCCATTACTGTATGGAATACGGTATTGCAATAATCATCCATTTTATTATTTTTCTGCTTATCAAGCTCATCTAACAGATATTCTTTATTTAAAATCTGTGTTGTATTCATTTCTTTATTCGAAAAATACTTCTTATAAAACAAAAATGCTGCTTCTGATATAACTGTTCCAATGTACCCCTGTTTTCTAAACTCCAGTTCTACCTTTTCCATAAATGCATCATATTGTTCCGCATACTTCTCGATTCCAACCTTCTCATAAAAGGCAAGAATATATGGATAGAACCACTGGATTCCCCATCTCATCAATACCTCGCAGTTCTCCCCAGCGCGAAATCCTCTGTATAAGATCTCTGCTTTGTCATCCACATAAATCTCATTTCCCAACCGGCTGTTCTCTGTCATAACAAGCAGTAAATCTGTAATTCTCTTCCTGAATTCCAGCTTATCTTCGAATACAAACTGTTTCTGCACTTCACTGCACAGCGATTCCAGTGTGATCATAACCTGTGCTGTTGCAGCCTCCGCTTTTTGCTTGCGTTCCGTCACGATTTGCGTCAGTAACAGTTCCAGATTCTCCTCTGTTGCCTTTCTTTTTACAGCAGCTTCTTCCATACTTTCCATTCTGGGTGTTATTTTTTCCGACATATGCAGTCCCATCAGAATGGAAAGGTAATCTTCCTTCTGTTTGCTCTCATATTTCTCCTTGAGAGAACGAATCAGTCTCTTTTCCAAATTTTCTTTCATAATCTGCCAGTTGCATTCTATTTTAAGTTGAATTTTTTCTTCTACATATTTTTGGAATAAAATTCCAATATAATTACTAATATCAAAGATAATGGCTCTGTACAACGCTCTGCACATATTGTGATTTTTCTTCAATGCATCCAGAACATCACCTTTGTTCTCTTCCTTATATCCAGAAGCATCCGCGATCTTCTTCCCTGCTTTTCTGTTGAGTTCTCCTGCAACATTCCCTGCATATTCCGTATTCTTAAATAAATAAAAGAAATTCCATACAAGATCCTTCAATTTACAAGAATTCAGAATCGCAAACGGCACAAATACAATCTGGATCTTGCCATCCTCCACCGGTTCATATTTATATCTGACAATGAAGTTAAACATCAGATTTTCGAATTTAGAATAAAAAGTTTCATTCAAATATTGAAAATATCCATAATATAACGTTTCCCCGGCTAACTCCATCCGACATTCTTCCTTCTTCCAGATAGAGTTTCCCTGCTTCAGCTGCTCCCACTCTTCCTCTGATATTGTCAATCTCTCGTGATCCTTCCCCTCTGACAGCGGATCCTTTCTTTTGGAATAAATCGGGAGATCCACAACCATCGGCATCACATTCTTCTGAAACCACAGAGTCTCTGTCACCGAAAGCCTGCCGATCTCAGCCGGACTCATCCATATGCAGCAGGTCAGCTTCTCGTCAAATTCTTTTCTGCATCTTTGAAATCCCAGATCAATCTCTCGTTCAGATAGTACCTGCTTCTCATCCTGCATCTTTCTTCGAATGGTTCTCTCATATCCCCATCTTCTGGACTTTATAATCTCCGGGCTTTGCGGATTATAATGTGTATTCAATGCATATACGCATGGAATCACCTCTTTGGCACCCTTCTCTTTCAATAACGCATAATAGAAGAATAACAAACTCCCATTATTCATGGTATCATCAAAAATCAATATGCGTTTGCCTTCAAATTCTTTGAAATTCAGACATTTCATCAGATACCGGTCGCTGATTTTCCTGATCTTTTTCTCTTTCAATAACCGTGATATTTCTCTTCCCGACTTACAATCCACCAGTTCCGAAACCCAGTAGCCTTTTCTCGTTATATTTATAATAATATCTATCTCATGTTCTTTAATTATCTTTTCCAGATACTCCTCTATCTTTCCCTGTGTGTGATATATATTCTTGATTTTCAACATCGGATGATCATTCCTTTTCTACCTCTATTAATCTGATTCATTCTTCTTCCCTGGCAACTGCACTTCGTTGTGAAGTGCACTATATACTACTGCATCCTCTTCTTCATTCACATACATCGCATACTCCTCATCCGAATACCCTTTCAATAGCTCAAACAATCCTCTTGCTTCTCTTCTCGACATCTGTGGAGAAAGATACTTCAGGATTGCTTCATTCAATACATAATATGATTCTTCCAGTCTACTTTTTCTTAATTTATTAAACATTTTTTCCTCAAGATAGTCCTTTGCATGTTCCAGTTCTTCTGCCTTCAGATGAATCTCACCTGTTGTCATCTTCAATTCATTCACCAGAAGGTTCTCCTGCGCTTCTGTCAGTTCATAAGGTTCCCGGTAAATAATAAACTTATGCGCTGTCGGTACCTTCTTCTCTCCGGCGGATACAGTCAGTGCCATTCCCACCCGGCATTCTACATTCTTCAGATAGAAAACTCTGTGCCGGAACTCGATAAAGGAAAGCTCGCCCCATTCATTATTCACCAAGATACAATATGCAACATCCAGATGTTTTGAAATAATAAAACGCCCCTGATATTTTTTCAGCACCGGATTCCCCTGCAGATCTTTCACACCTGTATCCACAGAAAAATATGCTGCACAATAAGGTTCTGCCATCGTCTCTGTAGTATCATGCTTCGGATAAAGGATCAGACGTCCATGAAGGATCTTATCCCGCTCCTGCGGATCTGTTGAATGAAAGAGCGTGCTGTATTTTCCAAGATAAGACTTCACCGCCCGGTCCTCCGGATTCACAGCAAATACCTCCGGTGAAAGATCCAGTATCGAAGAACTTCTCCGCTCCTCCGGCATAAAAACTGCCGGATCAATCTCCAGCACATCTGCCAGTGCAAGCACCGGATAAAGTCCAAGCGAAACACTGTTGGAGAGAATCCGGGATAACTCCGACTGATTCAGACTATATCCCTTCGTTTCGCACATACGCAGCAAATCGCTCTGCTTTAATCCTTTCTGCGCAATGTGGCTCTTCAGGATCTCTACCACTCTTCTGTTTTGCTCTGTTCTGTCTTTCTTTCCATTCATATTTGCATAATCTCTTTCATATTTGAAAATTTAATTGCTTATCTGCATAAGAAAAAAACTTCCACAAAAGTGGAAGTATTTTAGCAGATAGGAGGGGAAATGTCTATGTACAGAGTTTACAAAAATGTCATACAACTTAATCAAAAAGTAAACTCTTATCCCTCTACTTCACTCAAAATATTTTTCATATTCTCATAGCATTCCTTTGCAAAATCATCATTGCCTTTCGCAACCAGCAAATCTTCTTGATCATATTCTAATCCGTTCTCTTCAAAGACTTGTTTCGATCACTTACTGATACAACTCTTTTAATTTCTCATCGAAATACTCTGTATTCTTCTTAATCTCTTTTCGTTCTGTCTTAGTCATCCCTATTTTTTTTATCTCATCATCATTCGCTTCATGTGCCTGATAAATCCAATATGCAACACTTCTTAAGCTTTGATAGCCACATGCCGTATAATAATCCGATAAGATTGCTTTTTCTGATAGATATCTTATCCATTCTTCCGTAGAAATCGGAATATCCTGTATTCTTCTACAACTATCGGCAAATTTGCTGAATTCCCTGAAAAACTGTTCAATTGGAATCAATAAAAATGTTGCAAATACGTCAAGTATGACTTCTTGCATCTGTTTCGGACACATCGGCATTATAAAGTAACTTTCAAATGTGTCGCTCTCAAACTTCTTGTTCTCATTTTCTTCATCATCCTGTGGATGTTCTCCTTTGAAAACTAGAAAATGTGCTATCTCATTTGCTATTGCATATCTTTTGGATGATGGTGGCACCGCAACATCAGTGTAAATTATCATCTCTGTAGAATCTGTGTAAACATCTTCTCGTACAACCAATTGACCAATCCGTCTATTAATCGGTGTCATTGCCTTCGCTGCATATACACTGCTTTCGAAAATTTCATTTTCTGAATAATATACTTGTTCCAGATACGGATTTAATCGCTTATCTTTTACCTGAAGTCCTAATTTTTTTGCCAACAGTTCGATATCAACCGGCATAACACAACCTTCTTCTCCTAAAACTGTTTTGAGTAACTTCTCTGCCTGGAATCCTAACTCACAGTAGTAACTGATGGAATTCTTCATTTTTTTTCTGTCACTCAAGGTTTTTGCAATACTTTGTACCAAATCTCTAAATTCCTCATTATCTGTTCTATTTTCCATCTTTTGTTGATCTCCATATTCTTATGTATCTTTACTCATTGATGAATCCCCTTATCTCGTCCTGATCCTCCAATAGCCATTCACTTCTATAAATCTCTTTAAATTCGATTTTCGAAAACACATCAAACATCTCATTAATATACGCTCTCCAGCACTTCCACAACTGTTGAACTGAATAATGTCTGGAACTATAATGAGATATATATTTTAGAATTTTTTCCTGTCTTTTACGCTGTGTAGAGTTTTCTTGTTCCAGCAGACTCATATAATCACTCTTGTATTTTGCAATTTCAGATTTTTCTTTCAGATACTCCCTGTTAAGCATATATTTCCATGCTAAAATCAAATTATCGCAAGCATCCTTCATTTTTCCACGAATAAGTGTTATCCACATCTCTCCTTTGAGCACATCCAGAACTTTTAACAAAAGATAAACATACAGTTTTTCCCATTCCTCTTTGTATTTATCCAGATCATCTAGAACAAATCTCCGTTCCTCTAGATTCTCTTTATCTGTTTTACAAATGTACTTTATAAGACTTACATACTCTTCTCTGATCTTGTCAGAAATTCTCCACTGGTGTGCTCGTATTACTGAAGGTTTTCCAAGATCAAGTCCATATTCTTTTTTTCGCTCAAGATATGCTTCCCAATAGGTGCTTGCATTATCCGGATCAAGTTCCTGTATATATACCTCTGTAGATTTATCATTTTGAAATAAAACATCAAAAATATAGCCTGTTGCATTCAACAGTGTATTCAATTTCTTCAACTTAACAATTATTTCTTTTGTTTCTCCTGATTTTATTCTCTTTCCTATTTCCATAAGTTCCGTTCTTCCAAATGGAAAAATGACTTTTCCATAGGAATCCTTCGACAAATAGCCTCTCTTTACAAAAAAATGTGCATATGGAAGACTTTCGCATCTTAATGTCTGTAATTCCTGCCAGGTTGGTATAGAAAATCTCTCGATTCGATATTTCTGTGTATCTTCAATAATTCTCTGTGCCGTAAACATCTTATAGTTATCATTTACATATATAATCGGAAAACTTTGTCCATGAATAATATTGATTCTTGTATTTCCGGTTTCATTCATAAATAATGCAACTGTTGGAATATATTTTAACAACCATTTCAGAATGTATTGTTGTCTGTACTCCTGCGAATTGATTGGAAGATTTTTCCGCCCCACTTCATTCATTCCATAAATACTCGCATTCCACAAAGCATTCTTCTCAATTTCTTTTATTTCGTCATCTATCACCCGTTTTGCTTCTGAACGGTTATCTGTTACCAGATGTCTTTTCAAAACATCAATCGGACTTCTGGCATTTATTTTCTCACTATGTATAGACACCAGAAACTGCTCCCACGGTGCTGAATTACTCCGCCGCTTTGATACAATCATAAACTGTTGTTTCTCGGAAAAGATATCAACAAAGGAGATTTCCCTTTTCCCCATATTTATTTCTCGGTTCAAAAGATTTATATCATCATAAGACTGAATATGGTATAAGATGGATTTTACGCTTTCTCTCTCTTGTATCCACTTTCCATACTCCCGGCTTCTTTCAACAACCTTCTGCCAATAACACTCTTCCTTACTCGTTTCATCCATACAATTTCGTTCCATAACCGGATCAAAAATATCTTTTTTAGCTAAAAATGCAAGCATTGTGGTAGAAATCAATTGCTGCTTGATCTGCATAAGTATCTCCTGCCTTAACCCGTCCATCTCCTTTTTCATTTCCTGAATTGCTATTGTTTGATTCATCTTGGCATACTTGTCCAAGTCAAGCATCGGCTTTAGCATATCCTGTTCCGTCAGTAATTCGTCTATTCTTCTTACCAGTTTTTTCTTGTATTCCAATGATCCACAAATTGTGTCAACAAGTTTTTCTTTGTGTTTCCGATTTATCTTCTTTAGAGTATCATGAATTGATTCCAGTAATTTTTCATAAATTTCATCCTTAAAATAAAGCCTTCCCATCTCTGTTAAGCCTTTTCTGTTCAGATTGATATACTCTCTGGCCAGTTTTCCTTTTATATCTATAGACTGAATCAATTCATTGCCGAGATCTGGCACCTCTATTTCCTCCAGAATAATTCCCTTATAATATATGCTGATGTTTCTGTGAACATTCATACATTCCTTATCTGCATTCTCCAATTCGTTCTTTTCAAGATACAGGAATTTTTCCATATTTATAGTACAAAACGTACACAGCTGATTATCCCAAAAATAAAAATACCCATTTTTACAATCTATTAATGCAATTGCTCTTCCTGTCTGGATATCTAAGATATCATTATCTTGATTACCGTTATAATAGATCCAGGATGTTCCATTCTTTTCCCACTGGCGTTGAGCCAGGAATTCTATTCTCTCCAGTTCCTCTTCCAACACACCTGATTCTTTCATCTCTTTGAGAATAACTTGATTCTGATCATTTAAACTTCCTTGTGCGTCATACTGCAATCTTTTCAATCGATTTTTCTCTGAAATGTTCAGTGGAATATCTACGCCTTTCACCTTCTCTACCTTAAGATGAACCGGAAATAACTGTTCTCCAATCTGACAGTCGAGATACAACGCCATCTGCGCTAACAACTCCGCTGCGTGCCTGACAGGTCTCAACACTTCATAATCTTCGTCAAAGTAGTCTTTTCCATCCCACGCACTCGGATATAACTGATGTCTCAATTTCTTGCTGATTGGAACAAATACCTCAAAACATGTTCCAAAAGCCTCTTCCTTTTCTAATGGCTGTACATTAATATAGCCTTCATAAAAATTTGATTTTACAGTTGAAAATGTAATTTCATACTTTTCATTACTTCGAGTATAAGTTCGACATTTAAATAGATTTGTCACAATAAATGCACTTTGAAGTCCTATACCAAATTCGGCTGTAGGAGTAAGCCATGGTGGCATCTCTTTTATAACAAAACGTTCTTTTCTTCTGCTGTTACCTACTTTTGCGATATTTAGAATTGACTCTTTATCTATTCCTGTCCCAAAATCCTTAATTGTTACAGTAACACCATATTCCCACGCCGGTTTACCACCAGATTTTAGACGTTCAATCTCTTCCTCTGTAACAATACTCTCGTTCTGATTCTCATCGCGCATCACTATCTGCATTCCAATATCAATTGGAAATAGAGCTGTTGATAAACGCTTTTCAAATTCTTCCGGTGACTTTTCCCGCAATTCATCTGGCGAAATGAAGGATCCCCATGTTCTCACACTCTCATGCCAATATTGCATCTTGCTGGCATCAATCGCATTTTGCAGAAATTCCCTCAAAAACACAAATCTCTCTTCATACACATTAGAGCCTTCCAAGATAGCAAATGCCTTTTTTTGGGAAATACAAAACTGCGAAGCTACCAGCTCTTCCGGTATCTTAATTCCATTCAAATACAATGTCACAGAATCGACCGTTGGAAGCGCGCCACTAAAGCCTGGCGGGCAAATTAACATCCAATTGTAACTTGCGTTTTTGAGGATATCCTTCAGCATGTCACATTCTTTTCTGACAAGTCTGAGTGCATCCTGTGAACTACAATCTGCCTCAATTGATATAATATCTGGTCGGATATACAATTTTCTTATGGATTGATGTTTTTGAAAATGACGTTCAGATATTTCCGGAAGATCTCCCAAACATTCTTTTGTCAATGGATGAAATCTGTCATTATCCATATCCAAAATGTCTCCAAGCTGAAGTAAAACCGCTATAAATCTTGGATGCAGATAATCAGATACATATCCATCATCCTCCTGTGGCAATTCTATAATATGATCAAACTCAGAATCTGTATGAAGTCCGGCACATTGAGCGATTAATATGAAAATTCTCTGTGGAATACCTGCCATAGAAAATCCTGCCCCCAGCTTCTCAGATTCTAATGTCCAATCCTTTAATCGCTGTTCCGATATGTTGCCGTGTTCACTTCTTCGATAATTCGCAATCAGATGAAGGATGGCATAGTATACATCTAATTTATCTTCATACAATCGTTTCTGTTTTTCATCCTTCCCGTCTACATTGTCATAATCATACTCTGTCTGCTTCAGAACCCTGACTGCTTTTTTAAAAACAAAATCATTATCTTCCGCCAATTCATCCACCATTTCCAGAAAATGGTCGTTCTGCACGATTTCTTTCCTGTCACTGTATGTAATCACCATTCCGATATCATGGATATATACTGTATGAAGAAGCATAAAGCAGTCAGAAGCTGATAATTCTCTGATTCGGTCTTCTCCTAAAATCAATTCAATATTATGAAGAACGGTCTGTGCATGGGACTCATCATGTCTGCTGTACGAAGGAAATGATCCCAATGTTGTCTCCAACAATTGTGAAAACCATCTTTTATTCTGACACCATGCGTGCCATAACACTGCATTGCGTTCTGCATGTTTTTCTTTTTCATAATATTTTTCCAATTGTCTTTCAATTGTAAGTCTCTTTTTGATCTTTTTCTTTCCCATACGCCCAACCGCCTATTTCATCTTTTGATATTTATCTATAATCCATAACAACTTTCTTTATTGCCTTATTCAGTTATTATTATTCCCGCAATCACACATTCCCACACCACAATACTTTAAACATAATCAGACCAAATATTCCTATAACCAAAAACTGTAAGTTAAACCAAATAGAATAGGTTACAGCATGATTCTTCTTTGTTTTGTCTGCACTTTGATTCATCAAAAGGAACTCTGGAGCAAATACATCTTTATATCTCATTTCCAAAGCTTCAATACAGTCCTCGCACCAATGAATCAATGACTTTGTCCGGATGTCCAATCCCCAGAAAATCAAAGACACAAAGGAAATCGCGAGTGATAAAAATAATTCTGCAAACTGAATACGCTCATCAAAGTTGATCAGTGTAAACAACCCACCTATCATTACCACTTCAACCGTTATATAAAAATTAATCATCTGCATTCGTTGATTGCTATGTAACTCAAAGTAATTCCAGTAGTATTCAAGTAAGGCTTTATCATCTATGGTATTATCCGGGAGATTATTTGCACTCATTGTGACCTCCATTTTCTTTATTTATTACAATTCATAAGCCTGACGAAGTCCTCGAAGTCCTGATTCATACAACACATTCGGATTTCTGTTGCTTAAATCACAAAGTGCCATCGTACAATTCTGAACCGCATCGAAGATTTTGTTAATGATTGGATTACTGATTTTATCTTCATCCACCCGAAATGGTTCATAACCTGCAGCAATAATTGCCGGTTTAAAAATCTGATTATAGACCTTTGTAAAATGTCCTTTCGGATAATCTCCCTGGTCACTGATCGGCATAATTACAAAGCATCTTTCTTGTTCTTCTTGCAATTCTTTTGATTTCCTTTCTGTAGTATTCTCCATCTTATTCCCTCATTCATTTGAAGCATCTAACAATCCGTGACTTCCTAAAATCGTCTTTCTCTCTATTTCACATAATAATGTCTCTTCAGCCACAGCGTAAGTCCATCCAGTCCCGGATACGCAATTCGCTCATTTATATTCATCTGATCCAGCATATCCCGTACCCGCCACTTTATCTTCTTATCAATAACATATTTTTTAGTTTTCGTTGTATGTTCTTCCAGAAACCGTTCTATATCGTTCATCTGAGAAGGAACAACCGAAAAGTAAGAGTATTGATTGATGATTCTCTGATCGATTGACGGTGGTTCCAATAGCGCCATTGCTTTATCAGCCATCTCAGAATCATATTTCTCTAAATTTTCTGTCAGTTCTCCTAACATATCTACTGTGAACAGATATGCACTCCGCTCGTTCAATTTATCACGATATCTTTTGGGGAGTAATCCGTTTATTTCATTGATATCTATGCTCCAGACAACACAGTTATTGTTCTCCATGTTTGCGAGGTCTTCTCCACTTGTCGCAAAATGCAACGCCATCATCGGCGAATAGGACCAGTCTAACAATCTGGTCGGTAATCCGTGATGCTGACCGATAATCAACTGCCTCCAAATCGAATTCTTGAGTTCACTGTCTTCAATTGCCGCATACTTTGTAAAATTTCGCAATATGGATTTTTCCAGTTCATGCTGTTTTGCTTTGCAATTGCGCTTTAAACTTGTGACCAAGGAATAACTTTCGTTTGGTAATCCTCGAAAAAGATATGAACTCCTGAATCTTCCGATCCTTCTATCCTCTTCCTGCGCATACAATAATGTGCTTAATTCTTCAATTGTGTTGATTTTTATAATGTCTATCATCCGCGTATCTCCTCGTATAATAACTCCTATTTAGTTCAATACAATTTACAGCTATTCTTTATTGTACTTTTGATAACATATATCAACGATTCTCTCAATTCCCTCTGCAACCTCTAAATATGCCTCATCCATATCTTCATATCCTTTTACTGGCTTTCCATCTTTCGGTAAGGCAATTATGTTCCGCAAGGGTGTTTCTTTCCAAAGACACGCTCGAACAATTACCGGTACTACATAACATTCATCCCTTTCCGCCCGGGTCATTGCATTTTGCATTTCAATCTCATAGCAATAATCAGAATTTATAAAATCCGAACTGATCAACAAAATGATAATATCGCTCTGTTCAAGTTTTTGCTTTATTTCATCATCAAATGAGCTTCCTGGTAATAATTCCTCATCATTCCATGCTTCAATTTTTTCAGATCTTTTCAACGGTGACAAATGTTTATTTAGCTCATTTTTATATGTTTCATCGGCGTGTGCATATGAAAAAAATACCTTTACTTTACGTTTCTTTTGAACCTCATCATACTGCTCATATTCCACTGAAAATCGTAACTCATCTTTCTCTTCTCCTACTATTCTGAGACGCTTTTTTAAGTCAATCGATGATTGGTCATATCTTAGTAATGATTTCTTATCTATTTCATACAGAACTGTTGCTTTTCCTGCAATTTCATTCGGTATGTAATTCCTATCACATTCCGGACATACAAAACCATTTCTTTCCAGTTCTTTCTGATATACGGTACAATCATTTCCACAATCGCACTGAAAATCATACTTTTCTTCCATCAAATTAGCTTTTAGCAATTCATCGATAAATGTTCCTAATTCTCTTTCCTCTACTCCAACCCACTCCTGTAATTGAAATGGATAAATTCTCCGCAGTTCATTACACGATATTTCTTTGATCCTGGTTTTTAATTTCTCCAACAGTTCCATTCGCATACTGATTATATATCTCCTCTGCTATCTCCAGATCTTCTCTTTTGAAACGAATCCTAGATTGTATTCCAATTTCAAGGAATTCATCCTTTGCTGCATTGTAAGCCAAAGACAGTTTTCCTCTGGTTCTGCTTTTTTCGATCCACAATCTGTCAACCACTTTTGCATCTTCCAATGATTTTTTCAATGACAAAAATGTTTTCGTACAAAAAACAGGTATCTGACTTGATTCACTACTCATTATCGTCAATACATGTTCAATATCCTGAAATTTGATCTTAGATACAATCATTTCTACTCCCATCTCCCATACTGCCGTCTCATGTTGCACGTCATAGAAATAATCGCAAATACACAATTTTTCCATCACTTTCTTCAGCTCTTCCTGAAAGTCGAAAACATATTTTGGAATTGATCCTTCTTCCTGTTCACCCAAATGTTTCAGCGATAATTTTTCCAATGCTTTCTTCTCAAACTCACTGCTCTCCTGCTCTATGTTCCGTATCTCGTTATAAGCCGGAATCTTATTGTATAAATCGGTTACAATTCCCTGACTCATATTGTGAAGTGTCTTTTTATGTTCGGACATATAGTTTCGTGTTATTACATTAAAGTTACTCGATAATAATCCTACAATGCGATCCATATACTCTTCTGTTTTATAGTTTTCAGTCAATCCCTTACGATTCCATGCTTTGATACTCATTGTCTCTTTCTTTAGATCAATCTCTACCGGATAGTAGGAACATGTCTCATTTATTCTTCCCGTCTCCCATGTTTCAGCATAACGTACTAATAGAATCTGAATTTTGGTGAGATTTCCTTTATAATCTGTTTCCGACGTAATTGCTGCTATCTTCTCCGATTCCTCTTTTGATGGAATCGTTGTTAGAATACTATTAAAATTCAGTTCACTTTGTCCAAATACACGATTTAAATTTGAAGCCCAATCCCTCGGATTCCTGATCTTGTTCAGAAAATCTAAATGATAAATCCTAATACACTTTCTCTTTCCGAAAAAAAGTTCTTCATATAAGAAATCTTCAAACTCCTGGATATCTATCTCCTTCTGTGCTATCAAATCGTTAACCCAATATTCAACTCTCTTCGCCTTTTGTTCCTCTGTTCTTACATGTCCTTTTTTCCTCAAATATGTCTCGATATAACTAGCCTCTATATTAACTACAATCTTTCCACTCAATGTCAGCATCGTTCCGCCTCCCACTTTATCAATATTATCTGGTTCATAAAAAATTATTTTTATCTTCTGTTCAAAACAAAAAAGTGGATAATACATCTTAAAAATCGTTTTTACAATTTTTGAGATCTATCATTCACTTCTTTAAGCACAAACCACCACTTGAAGTGATGATTTGTGTTTAACTTGTTCTAATTACTGATCCATTTTATAAATTCTTCTGAAAATTTTCATTTGGGCTTTATTCTTTTTATCGCATTTTTTGTATACCTGACACCAATGTGGTCAACTTACTGTATAGGAATTGTCCTCCACTTGAACTTTGTATTCCACGATTCACCATCACTTTCAAATTATCGTTTTCCTTCACATCTCAGCCAGTCATAAGACCGTTGCTTGCTGCTCACCACGGAGAGGTGTGTGAAGATTTGAGCAGCATAGGGAACTTCCGCTCCCCTTGTTTTGTTTATAATTTTTTAGAAATGTTTATTTTTTCTTGATGGGGTCTGACCCCAATGTTCCGTGTTCCGAATGTGGGGTCTGACCCCGGTATTACGGTATTATAGTAGTCATCTGCAGCTGTCTATCGAGAACTCATTTCTAATGACTGGTAGGGCCACAGTCTCCACAATACAGCAGTTTGGACCCTTCACTCTTTTCTTTCACTCTTCCCGGACCACTTGCACCACAGTCTCCCGATACGAAATTGCTGTCTATAAAAGTTCCCTGATATTCTCTTTCCGTTTCGTAAACAACTAATTTTTCTATTTTTCCCTTTAATTCTCGTTTCACTTTCGTTTCTCCCTTGACAGATTATTTTTATAACCAATGCAATATGCAGCTACCGCCACACTTTTCCCACATATCACATTTTACGCATTTCTTCATAGGGCATCCTTCCAGCTTATTATACAGCCTAACGGTATCCTGCTTGTTATAAACATCGAGCATGCTCTTGTAATCCCAAAAGTCCCTCTGGTAACCTCCCATTACTATGTGTCGTAATTCATTGCACAAAATAATATTTAAATCAGGATCGACAAAAATTCCCTGTTGTTTCTTCACAGCACATGTAGCCATTACTCTTTTTGAATCCAAAAATTGTTTCAAAAAGGTCGGATTGTAACGACAAAACGGCTGGTTTAAACGTATGTAAGGAACAATTCCTGCTTTCTCCAGTTCCTGTGCTATAAGCTGTAACGGCTCCATAGAAGTTTCCTTTATAACTTCACCAGATTCTGTAATATATGGTCTGATATCATGTAAAACAATCTCATGTAACCCATAATATCTCAGAAAATACGCAAAATCGGATACCATAGACTGACTTAAGTTTTCGGTACAATTATAATTAACTCTGATAAATGTCCCTTTTTCTTTCAAATTTTCGATTGCACTGCAAAATTCAACAAATGATATCTCATCCGAAAATTCCTTAAATGATTTTTCATTAAATCCCTTTATAGATATTGTGATATCTTTTAAATTTTTTTGCTTGCACACATCTTCGCAGAATTTTTTCTCTGAAAATCTGATTGCATTAGTAAATAAGTGAACTTCCTGCTTTTCTAATTTTCTTAATATCTCCATAAACTGTGGATGTATTGTCGGTTCTCCACCAATCAAAGTCATCGATGTCACATTATTTTTAATGATATCATCATAAAACTTTACAAACAGCTCAAACTTTAATAACTTGTGTTGTTTTTCCTGATTATAACACCATTTACAATGTAAATTGCATGTTGTATTAAGATTCAGTGTCACAATATTGCATAACTGATGTCTCATAATTCTTTTTTGTATCTTCAAATCGCTCAATGTACTCTTTGATCCATGTACGCCCAGTCTCTGTCTGGTTATCAATAAGCATTACATTTTTGCTAAAAGTATACTCTTTCTTCTCCATTTCATATTTTAAATTTCCTAATATCAGATATTTGTCATCAAAAATGTAATACCCTTCATCCGGATGATAATTAAAACGAAAAATATCAAGCTTGTTAATTTTATGGTCATTTTCAATCATATGTTTCCAATTCAGAATTGCATTATCAATAGCACCTTCCATTGATTGATCGTAATATTCATCATTCTTATTATCATATTCTCGAAGCAAAATTTCTGCATGGTTAATAGAAATATCGTTTATTAACCGAAACATCTGTACGGATTTAAATGTTGAAATTGCAAAGATTCTTAATTTTTTAATCTTTTGGTTTTTCAAAGTTATCTGAAACGCATCATTTAAGTCCGTAATCTTAAATCCTTCGACTTTTTTCTGGTTGTTTGTCCAGATAGAATTTATCCAATTTTCCAGCTTAATTTTTGCGCTGTTTTTCTTTCCTACATCTCCCCATGTGATTCCCTCGAGATCACTCGCAAGTTTTGGTCTGCCCTCGCATAGAAAAATAGTATTAACCTTTGACAGTTTTCCTGAAAACAATCCATATTCCAACAGTACATTATCACGTACTGTCATTGTACCTTCCCCTCTGAACCAAATTTTATCATCTTCTCCAAATATAAATACTGCTGCATCTACATTCTTACTCAAGTCTATAAGAGCATCCCATGTATAAACACCCAGAGGAAAAACCTCCGGTTCATTCCACAATACAGGCTCTACATTCATACTTTCCAGCCAACTTCCAACCTCAATTGCCGTATTTAAGCGTTCTCCGGAACTTGCAATAAATATCCTCATATGCGCCCTTCTTCCTGATATATTCTTTATGGGGTCTGACCCCACTGTGGTCAACTTAAGTATTTTAGAAAAATTTCAGAATTCCTTCAGCCCTGATTTCATCGGCATTTGAAGGAATTCTTTTCTTTTTTTACAAAAAAATACTTGACAAAACCGCCTGAAAATGAGGTCGCTTCGCGACCTATTAATTAAGGAATTGTTCGTCTCGCCACGAACCTTAATTACACTTTAGGAAGTATGTCATATGAATCGAATTGACATCTGCAAAAATATCATCCAATCCATTAAGGAGTATATCACAACCCCAGAAAAACTGGAACCTCATCGTGCGAAAAATCATTTTGTTCGCAAACGAAAACTTTCTCTTTTTCAGGTAATTATATATCTGCTTTATACTTCAAAAGCCTCCATGTTTCAAAATCTTTCCCGTATTCGGGAAGATCTTGAATGCCTTGATTTCCCTGACATTTCAAAGCAGGCTCTGTCAAAGGCTCGCCAATTTATTAACCCTGCCTTATTCAAAGAGCTCTACTATTTATCGGTTGATTTATTCTATAAGCAGCTCCCATCTCGTAAACTTTGGAATGGATATCATTTATTTGCCATTGATGGTTCCAAAATAGAATTGCCTAATTCCAAATCGAATTTCGAATTCTTCGGTGAAATGTTTGGATATCCTGATCCAAGCCGCCGTTTTACTATGGGACTTGGTTCCATTGTTTATGATGTTCTTGATGATTATATCGTCCATGCTTCTTTTCAGCGATATCTTGCATCTGAACGTTCTGCTGCTTTAGAGCATTTGCATAATTTAGAAGATTTAAATATCTATCAAAACAGCGTTATAATCTTTGATCGTGGCTATTATTCTGAAGATATGTTTCGTTACTGTGTCGAGCATCAGCACCTTTGCCTTATGCGCTTGAAGCAGAATTATAACATTGCCAAGAAATGCTTTGGCGACATAATCACTGTTCTTCCTGGCAACACAAAAGACGGAACTGAGAATATCAAGATAAGAGTCATCGAAGTTACTCTCGGTGATGGAACAAAAGAGTATCTTGCCACCAATCTTTTTGATTCACATATTTCTCAGAAGATGTTCCGCGAGCTTTACTTCTATCGCTGGCCGGTCGAAACAAAATATAAGGAATTGAAAAGTCGTCTTGCTATTGAAGAATTTTCCGGGGCAACAACCACTTCGGTACTTCAAGAATTTTATATCAACGTACTTCTTTCAAATCTGTCATCTCTTATTAAAAATCAAGTTGATGAAGAAATTCAGATTACCGCTAAAAGTACGAATAAATATCGATACCAAGCAAACCGGGCATTTATCATCGGACGTATCAAAACAATAGTTCCCAAAATCCTGTGTAATCTTTTCGATTTATCTGCAATTGATAGACTATATAAGGAATCTCTCCGATGCAGATCTCAGATTATGCCTGGAAGAACATTTCGACGAAAAAAGAACAAAGCAATAGGCAGAACACATTTTAACAACAAAAAAGTCGCATTCTAATAATCAATAGTTTTTAACATGGCTTTTCCGTGAAGCTCTATTAAAGTGCGTCTTCTTTTCTAATCTACTTTCCTCTTTTCCCGATTTCACACCATTGGCCATTGCTCTGACCAGGCACTTGTCTTAAGTTGACACTAGGTTGACCACATTGGTGCCTGACCCCTTCTATTCCCCTCCAAAATTATTATCACCCCAAGAAGGTATGATGTTTGCAAGAATAACTTTTACCTGATTTCTAAAATACAGTTTGGGATAAGCTCTAAACACTGCTCTATGAAAACTTTTCTTCTTAATTAGTTCGTTAAAAAAAGTACCCCGCTGTACTGGTGCAATTGATGGATGCATTAGCTGATGATTCGACTTAATTGCTTTTTCAAGATCCACTTTCAAAATAGTTACATCAGATTCATTTAATAATTTCATTCCTTTTTCAGTCTGACAAAGAGCTAAAGAAACTCCTTTCTGCATCTCATCTTTTCCTACACTGCTCTTCCACGAATCACCGATAGTAATATCAGATACTCTTTCAGTTCGCGCAAATTTGCACGTATAACAATTTTCTGTATAATCTAAACTTTGCAAGAATGCATAACTATACCAATCAATCGTTCGTTTGGGTACAATCATACGATTTTCAGCATATAGTCTAAAAACCGTTTTCTCTCTAAAAGCAATTGACTTCAACTTTCGAATGTCAATTTTCTTTTCCCGTAAGTAAGTATCTAATAATTTTGAAGAAGGTGTACCGTGACATATCAAATCCACAGTATAAAGAAGGTTATCATATTTTTTGCCAATATACTTCTTCACTGCTGCAACTTGACATGGTAGCCCTAAAAAAAGCACTTTTTGTCCTCTGTTTAAGTAATCTTTAATCTGCCCATAAATCCGTTCCGGATTACTTTTAACATACTTTGATCCTTTAATAAACGAAAGATCCTCTACTCGATCAATAAATTCAAACCTAAATTCACCGTTACGAAATACACAAGAACAAACAACACCATTCAATTCTATCATTCGTTTAGCAAGCATGCTTCCAAAACCACCTGATGAACTTGCTGCTCTATCTTCTGGATGTTCAGCCCACCCTTGATACCACGCAATAGGCGAAATGAATTCACTTTCGCTATTGTTCTGACAAACCCTCTCACATACTCTACAATTTATACATTTTTCAGGATCAATCACAGCATTGAAAGCAATAATTCCATCATTTATTTTTATTGCATTTTGAGAACAGGCTTCTACACAAGCCATACACCCAGTACACTGATTCTCTTTGCACACATATTTCATTATTTATTTCCTCTGCTTCCATATCATTCTTATTTGACAAGATGAATTTTCTTCAATATAGTTTCCATTACCGTAATAGCAATATTTCTGTTACAAAATAGCATAAATAAAAATTCAGAAACAAGAATTAAACTACAAATCATTCCGTCAAAATATTCACTAATTACCATAACAAATAAAGCCATCCAGATGCACCAATGGTCTTTTCTCAACACGTTTAGATTAATATATTTTCTGGTATCAATTATCCGGTATACAAATACAACAAAATAGCTTACACATGTTGCAATTGCAGCCCCATTAATCCCAACAACAGGTATTAAAATAAAATTCAATACAATATTAGTAATTGCTCCTGACAATGCTGAAAACATATTCCCTATCATGTTTTTTTCAACATAATATGAGGTTCCTGTAAATGTTGCCAAGGTCATAAATACATATCCTAAAATCAAAAAAGGACTAAATTGCCACGAACTATAATATGGTGTTGACACATATATTTTCATAAAGGGTTTTAGTATAAGTAATAACCCCGCAGCGGTCAGTGTTACAAACCTTACATACGCATCGTACATTTTTCTATTATAGGATTCTCTATCAGCACTGTCATTTTCTCTAATTGCAGAATATTGCCATGCTTGCATGAAAATAGTACTTAAAGTACTCATCAAAGATGGGAGTTTATATGATACAGTATATAAACCATTGGCAGATATACTTATCATCTTTGATACCATCAAACGATCTGATGAATTTGTGATCCACCACAAAAGAGAGTTAGGAACCAATGCAATTGCAAATTTCGACATTTCCGCAAAAAGCTTCCTATCAAATTTCAACTTTCCTAACATCTTGTATTGTTTACTAAGTATAAATGCCAGTATTGTTGTAATTATATATGCAACAATATAAGCCTTCAAATAGCCAAATACTTTTTGTTTTAATGCAACAAGAAATAAAATATTAAACCCCGCTATGAAAGCCGTGGTAAGTAAACTACATAATGTGTACGCTTTTAGTTGCTCTCTACCTCTTAAATAATCTGTCAAAACTATATATGTCGCACTTATTACTGTATACGCATATATATATACTGTATATTCTTTTACAATTGAAATTGAGCTTGCAACCGGTAGAATAAACAAGCCAGCAATAACTCCAAATAAAATCCAAATATATGAAACGGTTAATATCTTATTATGTTCCGCTCCTTTGTCTAATGAAAATCTTTTAACTGCTTCACCTATGTTACACATTAAAATCGGTGTAATAACCGAACAAACTGAAAAAATCAAATCTATAGTTCCGTAGTCTTCAGTTGACAAAACATAAGTATATAGCGGAACTAGGAAAAAAGAGATTAACTTCGTTCCAATGTTTCCAATAGCAAAAATTGCTGTATTCTTTGCTAAATATTTTGCTCTGCTCTCACTTTTTCCCATTTTACACCTTCCTATTAATTAGCTAATCTGCAATATTTTAATGAACATTCTCAATTTATCTTTTAACGAAAAATAATGATTTAAAATGTTCTCCCGTAAATAAACACAACTCTTTCTTTTAACTTCTTTTTTCTCATTTACATACAAGCTATCCTCTGTACCAATTAACAAAGTCATTAAATTGGTAAGATTAAAGCACACAAACTTATTTGCTTGTTT
>OBXF01000621.1_pt1 | contig 28068 bp, 26 predicted proteins | sample 1495371 | NCBI WGS metagenome assembly OBXF01 (sample SAMEA2580143, study PRJEB22360) | human gut metagenome | biome: human gut; feature: human-associated habitat; material: faeces | place: Denmark | collected 2008/2010 | reverse complement strand
TTCAGTTTTCAAAGGTCTACCGTGCTGTGTTAGCAACTTTTATATCATATCAGAGCGACGTTTGTTTGTCAACTCTTTTTTAAAAGTTTTTTTCAAGAAGTTGTTATTTAACTTCTTTCTTAACCTCAGCGACTTTTTTATCTTACCATCTCAACCGTTATATGTCAAACACTTTTTTTGAAAAGTTTTTTGATTTATTAGGTTTTTCAGAGATGATATTTTTTCGACTTTGTTATAATAACACTTGTAAAATGTTTCGTCAACAACTAATTTCAAAAAAGATCAATCAGTGTTTGTTACAAATGCCTTAACAAGGACAAGTAATAATATAGCAATTCTTAAAGGAAAAATCAACTAAAAAAATAGGCTTTTTGGCAACTATTTTTATAAGCGAATTATTCATTGTCAAACGATTCGAACGTTCGTTTATAAGAAGTATTTTGCGGCTAAATCTATCATTAATGGATAAAAAAAGAGAACTTAAGCTTTTCGCCTAACGTTCTCTTTTCGTCCGATCTTCTGATTGAACGATCGGTATATAGATTCGAAAGATCGTTCCTTGACCGATGACACTCTCTGCTGAAATTTTTCCTTTATAGCTTTCCAATAACTGTTTCGCAATAGAGAGCCCTAGCCCGTTTCCGCCTTTGGTTCTAGCACGGGCTTTATCTACCCGATAGAAACGATTAAAGATCTTGTCGAGGTCTTCTTTGGAGATTCCCTCACCAAAGTCTTGAATGGCAATTTCAAAGGATTGCCGATCCAACGAAATGGATAGATGAACTTCTTTTCGATCAGTGGAATATTTCACTGCGTTATCCAAGACAATAATAATGATCTGTTCAAAATGATTGCGATAGATTTTCAGCTTCAACTCATGGTATAAGTCATCATCCAATGTAAAAACAAAATCCGGATACAGTATTTTAAAGTTATTGAAGACTTGATAGACAACTTCTTTTGCATTGGTTGTTTCATTTGCATAATGAACATCCACTTGTTCCGCTCTTGAGAGATCCAACATTTCCTGTACTAGCGTCTTCATCCGACTGATCTCTTGCATACTGGCTGCCAGAGACTCATCCAAAATCTCTGGATCGTCTTTTCCCCAACGCTGCAACAGATTCATATGTCCTTCAATGATCGCCACAGGCGTTCGCAACTCATGAGAAACGTCTTCGACGAATCGCTCTTGCTGTTCAATGTATAGGCGCATGCGATCCAGCATTTCGTTAAAGATATCTGCTAAATCAGACAGTTCATCGTTCGTATTTAATTCTGGCATATGCACCGTTGACTGTGGGTTTTTCCGAACGGTTTCCATCGTATCTCGCAAGACCTTTAACGGCTGAAGGAAATACGCTGATAAAAAGAACCCAAGCACACTACTAAGAATCAGAGAAACGACTTCTAAGATAATCAAAGTCAGCAGCAGTTTGCTGCGTATTTCGTAAAAAGAAGTCAATTCATAAAATGTTTGTGCATAGCCAATCCGCTCTCTGGTGCCTTTTGAATAGATGGGTTGGATCGAGAGAAAGCCTGTGATACCATCCAGCGTTACGATGGTTGGCGCTTTGCGCTGCGTGTCGATCAGTGCTAAATCATTCTCATGGGTTTTAAACACAAGATCCTCATTCAAATTATAAACAAACAAGCTCAACGGCGCTTGGCCTAATTCCGAAATAAAGGAATCGATTTTCATTAAGTTGCCATCGATCGTTGAAGTGCGATCATAAATGCTCGTCGTCCCCGCATCATTTTTGGTTAAATTACGATACGTCCGAACCAATGTTAGTTCTTGATCCGAATTGGCTAAACGAGAAGCAACCTCTGACATCGTCCGCTCCACATTGTTTTCTTCTTTAGCGACGATCAAATTCACCGATGTTTTATAGGTGATCACAGCAAAGATCGTAAATACGACGAATATAAAGAAAGAACTTGCGAAGGCCCACTTTACAGTTAAAGAAGGCCCCTTCAGTTCTTTTAATTTTTTCATTCTTTTTTTAAGGTTCACGACCGCATCACATAACCTGTACCACGAACGGTTTGGATATAGCTTTCCTCCCCTGGCACATCAATTTTATTTCGTAAGTAGCGGATGTAAACATCGACAACGTTGGTTTCAACTTCTGTCTCATAGCCCCAGACTTTGTTTAATAAAACATCTCTGGCTAAAACGACATTGACGTTTTCCATTAAAGTCAACAATAGCTCATATTCGCGTTTTGTTAGTTCAATGACATCTGTTCCACGTCGAACGACACGGTTTTCTTTTTCAATCGTTAGATCGCGGTAAGTGATCGTGGTTTGTTTTGCGACGTTTTTGTCCCCTTCGATATCGATACGGCGAAGCAACGCACGTAAGCGTGCCAGCAATTCTTCAATTGCAAAAGGCTTCACAATATAATCATCAGCACCATGATCCAAACCTGATACTCGATCAATCACAGAATCTCTCGCGGTCATCATGATGATCGGGGTGTTCTTCGATTGACGCACACGTCGGCAAACTTCTAACCCATTTAGCTCTGGAAGCATTAGATCCAATAAGATTGCATCCCATTCATTATTCAGCGCAGCATCCAGTCCCGTCCGTCCGTTGTAATGAACTTCGGTATTATACCCTTCATGCTTCAATTCTAATTCCACAAATCGAGCTAAGTTCTTTTCATCTTCAATGATTAGAATATTACTCATTATTGATAGCCCCTTTATTGATTATTCTGCCTTTAAAATAGACATTATCTGTCTTATTTTATCATGTATCTAAAAAATAAAAAAGAGATTGACCGAAAGTTCTCACTTTCGGTCTTTCTCTTTTGGATTCTCTTAAAGCTTACGCTTCGTCATACCATGAATAATGGAAAATTCCCTCTTTATCTGTCCGTTCATACGTATGCGCGCCGAAGTAATCCCGTTGTGCTTGGATCAAGTTCGCTGGCAAACGATCAGAACGATACGAATCAAAGTACGCGATCGCAGAGGAGAACGTCGGCACAGGGACACCCGCTTGGACAGCTAGCGCAACTACTTCACGTACAGAAGATTGATAGCGTTTCGTGATGTCTTTGAAGTAATCATCTAATAATAAGTTTTCGATGTCAGCATTCTTGTCATAAGCATCCGTGATTTTTTGTAAAAATTGCGCACGGATGATACAGCCTGCACGCCAAATTTTGGCAATCTCACCAAAAGGAAGATCCCAATCGTACTCTTTTGATGCTGTACGTAATTGCGCGAAACCTTGTGCATAGCTCATGATTTTACTGAAGTATAAGGCTTCACGGATCTTATTGATAAATTCTTCTTTGTTTCCTTCAAAAGCAACCGCTTCTGGTTTCGGTAATACTTTGCTGGCATTGACCCGTTCTTCTTTGTAAGCTGAGATATAGCGAGCAAAAACAGATTCAGTGATCAATGGCAATGGAACACCTAGGTCTAAGGCACTTTGGCTCGTCCATTTCCCAGTTCCTTTATTGCCTGCAGCATCTAAGATGACATCAACGATCGGTTTGCCTGTTCCTTGATCATCTTTACGTGTCAAGATATCCGCTGTGATCTCAATTAGGTAGCTATCCAATTCACCTTTGTTCCATTCGGCAAAGATATCAGCCATTTCATCAACAGATAGACCTAAAATGTTTTGCATCAAGTCATAAGACTCCGCAATCAGCTGCATGTCGCCATACTCGATCCCATTATGAACCATTTTTACGTAATGGCCTGCACCATTTGGTCCAATATAAGTTACACAAGGTGTACCATCTTCAGCTTTTGCTGAAATTTGTTCTAAGATCGGTGCAACCAATTCATATGCTTCTTTTTGTCCACCAGGCATGATCGAAGGACCTTTCAAGGCGCCTTCTTCCCCACCAGAAACACCCGTACCGATAAAGTTGATTCCTGAGTTTGCCAACTCTTCGTTACGACGAACGGTATCTTTAAAGAAGGTATTTCCGCCATCGATCAAAATATCGCCTTTGTCTAGATGAGGCAATAGTTCTTGGATCGTAGCATCCGTCGCAAATCCTGCTTTTACCATTAATAAAATACGACGTGGTTTTTCAATTGATTGGACAAATTCTTCTATCGTATAAGTTGCTTTAAAATTTTTATCTGGATGTTCTTTTACTACTTCTTCTGTCTTTGAACCAGTACGGTTAAATAAGGCAACTGAATAACCGCGGCTTTCGATGTTCAACGCTAAATTTTTGCCCATAACAGCCATACCGACAACGCCGATTTGTTGTTTTGTCATCTTTCATCCTCCTAAGATTCAATTATCTTTTTCATTATAGCGCAAATGTACCTGCTTTTGAACTATTCTCTTTCGATGGACAAAAAATATTTCTGAAAAGTTCCATCTTTTCCAAAAAAAAACAAAAAAACCTCAGGCTCCATGGTTAGCCTAAGGTTTTAGAATCCTCTTTCTGAAAAAAAGGAATTATGCTTCTTTTGTTGCTACGTCTTTGCCATCGTAATGACCACAGTTAGAGCAGACATGGTGGCTTTTTTTCATTTCACCACAGTTTGCACATTCGTTCAAACCGTTGATTGTCAATTTGTAATGTGTACGACGTTTTGCTTTCTTCGCTTTCGAAGTTTTTCTAGCTGGTACTGCCATTTTGCTACACCTCCTTGTTAATGAACGCAACCTTGAGGCTGCAATTTATTCCAATCCTACGCGTTATCGTCATCTGATTCATTGAATAATTCGGATAATTTTGCAAGACGAGGATCAACTTGTTGAGCTTGCGCTTCTTTTTGATTTGCAAAGTCTTCTTCTGACAAAACAGCCCAATCGTTGCCAGATGGCATTGCTGAACCTTGTTTTTCTTCTTCTGTCAGGACTTGCAAAGGAATCGCAAGTAATAGGTTATCAGCGACCGATTCATCTAAGCTGATGGTTTGACCTTCAATGATCAAAACTTCTTCTTCGACGATCGTTTCATCGCGACGCTGAAATTGCTCTGGTGTCATGAATTGTTCATCCACTGAAAAATCAAAAGGAATCGCTACAGGTGTCAAAGAACGAGTAGATGGCAATGTCATCGTCGTTTCCACTTGATAGTGCAGCAAGTATCCTTGCTTATCAACACTCATCAGCCCTTTTACTTTTACAGGAGACAAATCAATGATCTGTCCATCGCGTTTTATCAGTTGACTTTTTAGGTCAAGTGTTTCTTCAAACATCAGCGGTGTCTCTTGGTATTTTTTTAATTCCAATAAAGACCATTTCATTTTTATCACCCCTAAGCAACAAAAGCAATTATACAGGGCTTCTGAGGCTTTGTCAATGAAATTTTCTTGACACCTTTTTCATTTTTGATCGTGTCATTTTAATGCCTTTTCTCAAGGGATTTCGACACTCTCAAAAAAAACAACAGGAAGCGCACAACGTGCACTTGCCTGTTGCTTGATCAATCGTTAAAAATCATTAGATCGCTGTTGTTTCTCCACGATAAACGATACCGCGACGAGAATCAAGAGTAACCAATTCGCCATCTTTGATGGTTGTTGTTGCGTCTTTGGCACCAACGATCACTGGTAGATCTTTCGCAATTCCGACAACTGCTGCATGAGAAGTCAAGCCGCCATCTTCAACAACTAAAGCTGCTGCTTTTTCGATTGCTGGCATATATTCTTTATCTGTTGTTGGTACAACTAAAATCATGCCATCTTTTGCTTTCGCAATTGCTTCTTCGGCACTGTGAGCGATCACGGCATTGGCAACAACTGATTTTTCACCAATTCCTTGCGCTTCAAGCAATTTTGATCCGATCAATTGGATCTTCATTACGTTGGTTGTTCCGCGTTCACCAACAGGAACACCGGCTGTGATCAAGATTAGATCGCCTTCTTTAGCAAAGCCTAAATCAACTGCTTGTTTTGCTGCTAATTCAAACATTTCATCAGTTGTTGATGGTTTTTCAGCAACGGTTGGGTACACACCCCAGTTAAGCATCAAGCCGCGTTTTGTGCGTTCGTCAAATGTGACAGCTAAAATGTCAGCATCTGGACGATATTTAGAGATCATTTTTGCAGTGTAGCCAGATTCAGTGGCAGCAACGATTGTTTTAACCCCTAAGTTTTTCGCTGCACGAGCGACAGATAAACCGATTGTTTCCGTTACATCTGTTTTATCAAATTGGTTGATTTGGAAAGTGCTGTTTTCTGATAAAGCTTTTTCTGCTTCCACGTCGATACGTGCCATTGTTGCTACTGCTTCAACAGGGTAGTCACCGTTTGCTGACTCACCAGAAAGCATTGTTGCATCAGTACCGTCAAAGACAGCATTGGCAACGTCAGAAGCTTCTGCACGAGTTGGACGTGGGTTTTGTTGCATTGATTCTAACATTTGTGTTGCTGTGATAACTGATTTACCAGCAGCGTTACATTTTTTGATGATGCTCTTTTGAACCATTGGTACTTCTTCAGCAGGGATCTCAACACCCATGTCACCACGGGCAACCATGATACCATCAGAAACTTTGATGATTTCATCGATATTATCGATACCTTCTTGTGATTCGATTTTAGAGAAGATTTGCACATGAGTCATGTCTTTTTCTTCTAAAATTTCACGAATTTCTAAAACGTCTTGCGCTTTACGTACAAATGAAGCGGCAATGAAGTCGATATCGTTATCAAGACCAAAACGGATATCTTCTGCATCTTTTTCAGTAATACCAGGTAAGCTGATTGATACGCCAGGAGCATTGACCCCTTTACGTGATCCTAACATTCCAGCATTTTTAACGACAACCACTAATTCACGGGTTGCTTCGTCTTTTTCTTTGATTTCCATGTCGATCAAGCCATCATCAAACAAGATGTGTCCGCCCACATGAACATCTTCAAATAAACCAGGATAAGTTACAGCAATTTTTTCTTTTGTTCCTTTGTGTTCTGGATCCATTGAAATACGTGTTTCATCGCCAACGTTGAATTGGATGTATCCAGCACGACCAAAGTCTGCTTCTGTCGTATTTTGTACAGTTGTACGGATTTCAGCACCTTTTGTATCTAAAAGGATACCGACATCTTTACCAGTTTTCTTTACGGCTTCACGAACCATTGTCATACGCGCTAATTGTTCTTCATGATCTCCATGAGAGAAGTTAAAGCGGAAGACATTCGCACCGGCTTCAATCAGTTGAGAAATAATTTCCACACTGTTACTTGCTGGTCCTAATGTACTTACGATCTTTGTTTTTTTCATTACTAAACGCTCCTATTCATTTATTTAAAATAGCTAATAAGCTTTTTTTACAAAATTACTGTTGCGTTGCTTTAAAAATCTCTTTAGAATGAGATTTCTTTGTTCAAGTTATACAAGCTAAGATCTGGTTTGTGACGATTGTTTTCAAGGGTATCGATGATATCAGAAGCAATCATTTCATTGTTTTCGATACCGATACACAGACCGCCTTTGCCTTGTTGCAATAATTCAACGGCATATGAACCAAATTTACTTGCTAACACACGGTCACGAGCGCTTGGTGAACCACCACGGACAACATGTCCTAGAATTGATACACGGGTATGGAAATCGCCGTATTCAGAAAGTTTGTCAGCAAAATCATTTCCGCCCATCACACCTTCGGCTAAAACGATCAAGCAATGTTTTTTCCCGCGGTCGCGTCCTTCACGGATACGATCAGCAACAACTTGCATGTCAAAATCATGTTCTGGGATGATGATTTCATCCGCACCACCGGCCACACCTGACCATAAAGCGATATCGCCAGCACCACGACCCATTACTTCGATCACGAATGTGCGGACATGTGATGTCGCTGTATCACGGATCCGGTCAATCGATTCCAAGACAGTATTGATCGCTGTATCAAAACCAATCGTGAAATCTGTTCCTGGAATGTCATTATCGATCGTTCCTGGAATCCCGATCGCTGGGAAACCGTGACGAGTAAGTGCCATCGCACCATGGTAAGATCCATCTCCACCAATCACGACTAGCCCTTCGATGCCAAATTTCTTTAATTGTTCGATTCCTTTTAATTGTCCTTCTTGTGTCGCAAATTCTGGATAACGTGCTGAATATAAGAATGTTCCACCACGTTGAATTTTGTCACCAACATCAGCAACATCTAAGCGACGAATGTCACCTGCGACTAGTCCGGCATAACCATAGTTGATTCCGTATACTTCAAGTCCGTCAAAAATACCCTTTCTGACAACTGCGCGAATCGCTGCGTTCATTCCTGGTGCATCGCCGCCACTGGTTAGAATTCCAATGCGTTTCATTATTCTTTCACCTCATCAAAAGATTTTGTTTAGGGAAGCCCCTGTTTGCTAGTTTTCAAGTAATAACCACGAGACATATTCTACCATTATTCCATGAAAATGTCTTGAAATAGTGGGAAAAAGTTGAAAAAAGTGTAAGTTGAATTACCGTTTTCGGAAAATTACTTGAAAATTACATTTCCATTTCCTAATAATGCGATCAGTTGTTTGACAAAGTTCGGCTCATCCGTCACCCAGTTTTCTTCTGCTAATAACACTTTTTTGCCACTGCTTTCATAGAACATCACCACTGGAATATTTCCGTGATGCTGCTTCATTTCCTTCGACAATGCTTGCAGGTGCGACGTTTCAGCTTCAGCAGAAATCTTTAAGTAACAAGTTTGTGACGCAATTTTATTTTGAACGTTTTCTGCTAAGTCTATTTTATCAGCAATGAGTTGGATTTCACCATTGTAACGACTTACCTCGACCTTTCCTTCGATATAAAGAACAGCATTTTCTTCAATCAAGGAACGTACTTGTCGATAAACGATGGGAAAAATCGTTACTGACACTTCTTTGCTGGCATCTGTTCCTTCGACAAACGCCATTTGTTCGCCCTTTTTCGTTCGAATCTCTCGAATCTTGCGCACATATAAAAGGATACGCACCCGTTCATTCGGAACCAGATCGGCAATATCAGTGATTTGTTTTAATTGATGCAATTTTTGAAACTGTTCCACGGGATGGCCAGACAAATAAACACCTAAGTATTCTTCTTCCAAAGCCAGTTTTTCTTCTAGTTTGTAATCGGCAACGGCTTCTTCTTTTAATGCCATAGTTTCTAAGAGATCCAAACTGCCGCCACTATAAGTAATGTTTTGGATCTTTCCTTCTAGCTGGATCAGTGCTTGTTTTCGATTGGGGGCGATCCCATCGAATACGCCGATGCTCAAAAGCGGCAATAAATAATCCAATTTTAACCATTTGCTGTTCCGCTGATTCAAGCGAAGCAAAAATTGATCCATAGACGTGAAATTACCATGCTCTTTTCTTTCTGCCAAAATGTCTTGGATCATGTCGCGTCGGATTCCTTTGATACTGCTGAAACCAAAACGAATTTGTTTTTCATTTTGCAGTTGAAAACTAAACCCACTGGCATTGATCGAAGGCGGCAGTACTTCTACGCCATAACGTGCGGCTTCATTTAAATATTCTTTCATTTTGCTGGCGGTGTTGCGTACCGAGTGTAAGATCGAAGCAAAAAATGGTGCAGGATAGTGTACCTTCAGATAGGCCATTTGAAAGCCGATAAAGGAATAGGCAAACGCATGGGATCGATTAAACCCGTAATTGGCGAACCGCTCGATATAGTCATAGACCAAATTGGCGGTCTTTTCATCGTACTGATTGGCTAAGGCGCCTTGCACAAAATGACGACGTTCCTCATCCAAGACGTCTTTTTTCTTTTTACTGATTGCTCGACGCAAAATATCTGCTTGTCCTAAGCTGAAACCAGCCATTTTGGAAGCTACCTGCATGATCTGCTCTTGGTAGACAATGATTCCGTAAGTGTTTTGCAAAATCGGAATCAAGCTGTCATCTGGATAAGAGACACGCTCTTGTCCTTTTTTTCGCTTAATAAAGGTATCGATATTTTGCATCGGTCCTGGACGATACAAGGCATTGACTGCGGCAATATCCTCGATGCTTTCTGGTCCTAACTTACGCAGCACATTGCGTATCCCCGCTGATTCAAATTGGAAGATCCCTGCGGTCTCGCCTTTTTGAAACAAGCGCAATGTTGCTGGATCATCAAGAGGAATCTCCTTTTGGGTAACGATTTGTTGGCTGATTCGTTTAATGCCTTTCAAGGTATTATCAATGATCGATAAGTTTCTCAAGCCTAAAAAGTCCATCTTCAATAGGCCGATGGCTTCTACGTCATTCATGGTAAATTGGGTCAGCCAGATCCCATCGCTGCCTTCTTGTAAGGGAACCAGATCAAGCAAATTCTTGTCACTGATCACCACACCAGCGGCATGAGTCGATACGTGACGTGGCAAGCCTTCTAAAATTTTGGCGACTTGAAACATTACTTGGTTTCGCTCATTAAACGACACCAATTCTCGCAGCTGATTGGATTGTTCATAAGCAAGATCTAAGGTCATTTTCAAGGCATTGGGAATGGCTTTTGACCAGCGATTGGCTTCACTTTGCGAAAGACCAAAGACACGAGAAACATCTCGCAGAACCATTTTGGCCGCCATGGTGCCAAACGTCGCAATCTGTGCCATATATTCTTGCCCGTATTTTTGGCGCACATACTGTAAAATCTCGTCTCTGCGATTGTCAGGAATGTCTAAATCAATATCAGGCATCGTGTAACGTTCTGGATTCAAGAATCGTTCAAACAAAAGATCGTATTTGATTGGATCCACGTCGGTGATCGATAAAACATATGCCACCAGTGCGCCAGCAGCCGATCCCCGTCCAGCGCCGGTAACGATCTCTTGTTGGTGGGCAAAGTCCATGACGTCCCAAATAATCAAGAAATAGTCATCAAAACCCATCTTATGGATGACGGACAACTCATAATCCAAACGCTGTTCGTACGCCGATGTAACGTGGGCAACACGCTGAGGCAGACGCTCAAAACAAATTTTCCGCAAATAGTCCGCAGCGCTTTCTTCGGCTGGTAGCGGGTAATGAGGCAACAGCCGCTGATGCAGCGGCAGCTCGACGGCGCATTCAGCTGCAATCCGCTGATTATTCATCAATGCCTGCGACCATTCTTCAAATGCCGCGGTCAGTTGGTCTGCTGGTTGTAGAAAAAGCTGCGCAGCCCCTTGCTCTTTAGCCTGACGAAAGTCTTCAATTTGCGAGCCCTCTTTGATATGCGTCATCACTTTGACTGCAAAGGCTTCTTCTTGTGCTAAAGCCGCGATTGGTTGATAGGCACATGGTGCAATGTTTTGCTCGTTAAACCAAGCGATCGTTTCTCGATCTAGCCCTTTGCTAGTAATACCTAAAAACAAGCTCTCAGAATCAAATTTATGGCTGATTGCTCGCAGTGCTTCTTGATTGGCTTCTAGATCATCGTGCTGAGAAGGCAGAAACCCCTCGCCTTCAGGCAGCAAACCAAAGAGGTCCTGCAAAGAATCACAAGCAGCTAAATTCAACTGCTCGGTGATCATTTTTTCACTTGATAAACGCATCAAGGTTTGATAGCCCTTGAGGTTTTTTGCAAATACGTACAACGGAAAGGACATTGATCCCTCTCCGAAGGTACAGTCGAACAAAGCGCCAAAAATCGGCTTGATGCCCTGTGCTAGGCATTGCTGATAAAACTCGACCGCGCCATAGAGAACATTATGATCGGTCAGACCCAACGTCTGATAGCCCATCTTTTTGGCTTGCTCTATATAGTGAGGAATTTTGATCGTACTTTGCAGCAACGAATAGGCGCTTAAGGTGGTGAGCTGTGAATACATTGAAATCCCTCCAAAAATGAAAATTCTCTTTCTTTCTGCTAGTAATTAGATTTGAAAAACAAAATGAAAAAGTGAAAATCTTTACAATAAAAATTTTTGTGATAAACTAAAGTCGAAATGGAAGATACGCAGAAAAGAGGTGTCGTCATGCGTTACTTAGTCACTTTATTTTGGACTTTTGTATTAGGTCAAGTCGTTGGCTATCTAGGCAGCTCACTTGCTGGAGCAACTTATGATTTTCAATTAACTTCAATCATCTCTTTGGTCACAGGTGTGGTGATCATTCTTGTTGGTATTATCGCACCAGCGCCTGAAAAGACAAGCCATTAAAAAAAAACCAGTTACCTTTATTGTAACTGGTTTTTTTTTCTTTTCAACTATTCACTGATGTCCGTTTTACGCAAGCTTTTACGGAAATTAAATCCTGAGATAAAAATATTGATCAGTACAAACCCGCTAGTTACCCAAAAGACGGCGGGATAACCAAAGCCAGCTGCCACCGTTGAGCCGACCATCGGACCTAACACTTGTCCAAAGTTAGAGAACATTTGGTTGTAGCTGTAGATACGGCTGACCCCTTCCATCGGGGTGATCTTGCTGATCAGTGTGTTGATCGACGGCATCAACGCACCCGTCGAAAAACCAAGCAAGAAGCGCAGCACGCCCAACTGAAACGGTGTGGAGACAAAGCCCATCGGAATGAAACAGAAAAATGACAGCAATAAACCGCCTAACAATACCTTGTGATTGCCGTAACGATCACCGATTTTGCCTAAAAATGGCGAAGAGATGATTGCCGAAACACCAGCAACAGAGACGATCAATCCGCTGACAAACAAAATATTGCCACTATTCCCGCTTAGATCACGAATATATAACGTGAGGATCGGGCTGATACTCGTTACACCTAGCTGTAAAATCAGTGACGTAATAAACAAACCGACAAGCAGCTGCATATTTTTGATTTGACCAAAAATTTCTTTGATGGACAGCAAATCGCCCTTTTCAACCGGCTCAAAATCTTCTTGAACGAGAAAAATCGTAAGCAAGAGCGTAATTAGCAGCACAACACCAGTAATGATAAAAACATTTTTCATGCCGAACCATTGCGCCAACGCCCCACCCATCGATGGACCGATCAAATTCCCTGCGATGGCTCCTGTAGCCAATGTCCCAAGCGCCCAACCACTTTTTTCTCGAGGCGCCTGCGAAGCAATCAATGCAGTCGCATTGGGAATATACCCCGATAAAATTCCGGTAAAGAAACGCATGATCAACAACCAATAGACATTCGGTACAAAAGCCAAAGACCCCATCGTCACTGTCATCCCCGCAGCCGCGCGAATCATCATTAAGCGACGACCTTTTTGATCTGCTAGATTTCCCCATACTGGAGCAATGATAGCCGCCGCAAACGCCGTTACTGAGATTGCTAATCCAGAAAACAACTCAATTTGACTCTCTGGAGCGCCTAACTCTTCTATATATAAGGGAATGAATGGCATGACAAGACTAAAACTGGCACCCGTAAAAAAACAACCTACCCATGAAATCAGTAGATTTCGTTTCCAATCAATCTTCATTTACAAACCTTCTTTCACAAATACTATACCGTATCGTGAGTAATAATCAAATAAAAAAATCTTTCTGCAGGTAACATACAGAAAGATTTTCTTCATTAAACTTAACTGATCAAAGCCAAAATGACAAAGTTTAGGATAAACAACGCATTGACGACCCAGATGATCGGAGACACTTCGTTGGCTTTTCCTTTCACTACTTTCACTAATGCGTAGAAAATGAAACCAACAGCGATCCCATTGGAAATACTGTAAGACAAGCCCATAAAAATAGACGCGAAGAAAGCGGGAACTGCTTCTTCTAGATCGGTCCACTTGATGTCTGCAAACGAAGCCATCATCATTACCCCAACTAAGATCAACGCTGGTGCTGTCGCTTGTGCGGGAACGATTGAGATCAGTGGAGAAAAGATACTGCTGATCGCAAAGAGTGCTGCCACTACAACAGAAGTCAAGCCCGTGCGTCCACCAGCACCGATACCAGCTGCTGATTCCACATAAGTCGTTGTATTTGAGGTCCCTACGATGGCACCTACAGAAGTGGCTACGGCATCTGCAAAAAGGGCTTTATCCATCTTCGTGTTCAACCCGTTACTGTTTTCAACCGCTTCTTCATCTTTTTTCGAAAAGATCCCTGTACGACGTCCAGTCCCGATAAAGGTACCGATCGTATCAAAGACATCTGATAAGCTAAACGCTAAAATCGTCATAATTACTTGAGGGATTTTGGCAGAATCACTGAATAGTGAGCCCATTCCTTCAGAGCCAAACGCAGCGCCAAATGTGATGCCTAGTTCGCTGATGGAACTTCCTAATGAATTCCCGTGCCAATCAATGGCACTTAAATCCACCACACCCATCAAAATACCGATGATCGTCGTTCCTAAAATACCAAAAATAATTGCCCCACGAACATTTTTCACCACTAATAAAGTAGTCACTACTAAACCAATCACTGCTAACAAAACAGGTGCATTATTGAAATTCGCCAAAGCTGGGACGATCCCCCCATTAAAATTGGCACTCACGATCGTCTCACCGTCGACAACTGAACCAGTCACTGCGGCAGTGTCTGCACTGAAGTTTAGCAAGTTGGCATTTTTGATCCCTACATAAGCCACAAAGATCCCGATCCCGCCGCCAATTGCATGCTGCATGCTTTCTGGAATCGCATGGATGATCATTTTTCTGATACGAGTGACCGTGATAAAAATGTTGATCAAGCCGCAGATGAAAACCATCGCTAATGCTTGCTGCCACGTATACCCCAAACCAAAAACGACGGTAAAGGTGAAGAATGCATTAAGGCCCATTCCAGGTGCTTGCGCGTAAGGCACATTTGCAAATAAGCCCATGATCAGGGTACCAATCACTGAAGCGATGATCGTTGCTAAGAAAACAGCTTGAAACGGCATGCCTGCAGCAGATAAAATCGTCGGATTCACAAACAAAATATAACTCATCGCGAAGAAGGTGGTGACCCCAGCCATCACTTCTGTGGAAACCGTCGTTTTATTCTCCTTTAATTTGAAAAACTTTTCCATGTTATGTTTCACTCCTGAACTTTAATCGTTTCTATGAAAAGAAAAAATGAATAATTGCGCTTTTCATCGAACAATTACAAATTATAAGGGAATAATTTTCGCTTTTCAAACCTTTTTCCGAATAAAACGAACCAAAAACGTTTAATGTTCGTGTTTTGCTTTGTAAATATTATGAAAACTTATCGAAAACTTACTTGTATTGTGAAATGACAGAAATATGTTACACTTAAGCCACTACCATAAGAGAATGGAGCGAGTCTTTTGAAACCAAAAATCATCGCCATTGATTTAGATGGCACAACCTTAAATACTGAATCCCAACTTTCCCCTCGCACACGTGAGGTACTGGTTCGCGCCACCAAAGCGGGACACTTTGTTACCATCGCTACAGGAAGACCTTTTCGTATGAGCGATCAGTTCTATAAAGAATTGGCGCTCACAACACCAATGGTCAATTTTAACGGCGGGTTGGTCCATAAACCTCGACAAGTCTGGGCAAATGAAATGGAGCACTCGATCTCTCGAGAAATTGCGTTTGAGCTCATGGCGCAAAAAGAGCAGTTGGGGCTGACGTTTGTGGCAGCAGAAAATCGCGAAACCTTTTTTATTGATGACCTAAGTGGATTTGATCAACACTTTTTCTTTTCGGGCAATGCTTCCGAAAAAAATCTATTAGCAAATTTAAAAACGGACCCCACTTCATTACTGGTGAAAACCGAAAATGAATTAGCAGAATCTGTTTCTTTACGTATCAAGGATCAATTCGACGATGCGGTCGATGTTCGAACCTGGGGCGGACCTCAAGCTATCTTAGAGATCGTACCAAAAGGGGTCCATAAAGCACTTGGTCTTTCGGTGATCGCGGATTCTTTGTCTTTGGATCGACAAGATATCATCGCTTTTGGTGATGAACACAACGATTTGGAGATGCTAGATTATGCGGGCTGGGGCGTTGCCATGGCGAATGGCACGCAACAATTAAAATCGATCGCCAATGATGTTACCGACAAAACCAATGCGGAAGATGGCATGGTCGATTACTTGGAAAAATATTTAGGTCTATAAAAAAAGCCGATGCGGGATGTCCGCATCAGCTTTTTTTTTGCTACCATATTCAAATCAAAGTGTTTCATAAACGATTTCTTTGGCTTCTGGAATCGATTCATCAATAAAGAATACTTTATACCAGGTCAAGAACGTAAAGATCGTCCAGATTTTTCGCTGAAGATTCGGTTTTCCTTGGCGATGGTCTTCAAGCATTTGTAAAATTGCTGTTTGATCGAAGAAGGTTGCCGCAAAGTCTGACTCAAAAAGGCTCTTGACTGCTTCATACCCTGTTCCTTCTTTCAGCCATGCCTTGATAGGTACAGGAAAGCCGAGTTTTTCACGGTTTGCCCATTCTTTTGGCAAATGACGGTTTGACGCTTGTCGAAACACATCTTTGGTGTTGTTTTGATTGATCAAATATTTCGTCGGGATTGTTTGCGACAGCTTTTGCATCTCAATATCCAATAAAGGAACGCGTAATTCCAAGGAACTCGCCATGGACATTTTGTCTGCTTTTAACAAGATATCCTTCGGCATCCACTGATGAAGATCCAAATATTGCATCTTATTGACCTCGTCTTTGAGACCATTGACTTTCTCGTAATGAGGCGCAACGATTTCAGCAACAGAGGGTCCTTTTTGATACGTTGGTTTTAAAAGCTGCAGTGCTTCCTCTTCTTCAAAGACCAGTGCTTGCCCGATAAAGAAGTCTTGGGCAGGTGCCGTGGCTTCATAAAGATGGATTCGACCATGGAAGTTTTTCATTTTGCCGATTTGACGTCCCAAACGAAAGCGGATGTTTTGTGGCAATTTTTTCAACCCTTGGGCAAAAACGCGCACCGCTTTAGAGTTTGTGTGGAAGCCATAAGCAGCATAACCGGCAAATAATTCATCTGCCCCTTCCCCAGATTGAACGACTCGCACTTGCTGTGCTGCCAGATTGGCTAAAAAGTACAAAGGGACACAGCTTGGGTTAGAATCTGGTTCGTCCAAGTGATACTGAATCAAGGGGAATGCCTCAAAGGACATTTCACCATCGATGACCGCTGCTGTGTTGTTCAAACCAAGTTTTTCCGTCAATTTGCGAGCCTCGATCGCTTCGTTGTAGGTTTTGTCATCGAACCCGATTGAAAACGAGCGATCTGGTCGCAAGACAGAAGCTACGTAACTTGAATCGACACCACTGGATAAAAATGAGCCGACTTCAACATCACTGATTTGATGAGCGGCAATTGATTCCTGGACTGCTTGATCGATTTTGTCGACCCATTCTTCTCTTGAATGATTTTCTTTCACTGAAAAATCTGCATCCCAATACTGCTTGATCGTCAATCCCTGTTCATTAAACAAATAATAATGCCCTTCTTGCAAACGATGAACGCCTTTAAAGAAGGTTTCTCCGTTCAAAGGCGAGTATTGAAAAGTCAAATAAGGTTTCAACGCCTCTTGGTTCAACTCTTTCTTGAAATCAGGATGAGGCAAAAAGCTCTTGATTTCAGAACCAAACATAAAACTGCCATTCATTTGCGCATAGTAATATGGTTTGATGCCAAAGTGATCCCGTGCGCCGAACAGCTCTTGTTTTTGAGTATCCCAGATGGCAAAAGCAAACATTCCCCGCAGGCGCTGCAAAACATCAATGCCCCACTCCTCATAGCCATGTAAGACTACTTCGGTATCCGCATGGGTAGAAAAAACATGACCCGCTTGGATCAATTCTTCCCGCAACACTTGAAAGTTATAGATTTCCCCATTAAAAATAATGACTTTTGTTCGATCCTCGTTAAAAATCGGTTGTGAGCCACCTTCTAAGTCGATGATCGATAAACGACGAAACCCTAACGCTACTTGGTCGTCGGTAAATTTTCCTGAACTGTTTGGTCCGCGATGAACGATCCGGTCCATCATGCGTTCAATAATGATTTCTTTTTGGTCTTTTGAATTGACAAAGCCGACAATTCCGCACATATTTTCACATCCGTTTTCATAATCCATTTTCATTTTTCTAAAGTAAATCATACCATAGAATTCAAGAGATACGATCTCTTTTTCAAAAAAATACAATCAATATATTTTTGCACAAAACATAATTTGGAGACAAACCTTATGATATCAAGGTTTCCAACCATCTCATACTCTCAATCTTACAAATTTGTTATCTAAGAAAATAGCTATCCTCAAAATTCTTAAGAAATTTTTTATGAATTCTATTTTTCTGAAAATATACAAAGATACTTTTCCCGAATTTACTGACTCCAGGAAACTTCTTTTGCTGCCATTCTCAGGCATTGATTTCTTGAAAAGGATCAGTCAGATTCGTTCGTTTGATAGTTTTATTGGACGAACGTGAAAAAAAGTGTTATTCTAACTATGGAATTTCGTTATCAACTAACCGTTGCCTTTCAATGACAAGTTTTAAGAAAGGAGAATGACTATGACATTCTATAACACAGATATACAATATCGTGTAACTCTGGATACCAAATTGAATTTATTTATCGTTTTCGATAAAAAAGATGCGAATCATTTTGCGACTGGAATTACGATCGAGCAAGCTGTACAAGAATTGAAAAAAACTGCATAAGGAGTTTATCCAAATGAAGGATACCGATTCGTACTGAAAGCACCTCGCTAAGGAAAAAATTAGCTAGGTGCTTTCTTGTTTTTTGGCTCGCTTTTGTCTTTTGCAGTATCCGCTTCTTGCTTCTGTCCACTTTGCTGTTCATCCAGCTGTAAGATTTCATCAACAGATCCTTGCTTAATAAATTTGCTCAATCCCTGTGCCGCAATTTTTGTGTAACGCATAAAATAATCTTTTTCTTCAAAATCCATCTTCTTCCCTCCTACTGATACAACCATACTTTCATTTCGTTTACTAGCGATTTTACCAGTAATTCTTGAGCGTCACTTCTTTAATACATATGAATGATCCATTAATAGCATACACGTTACATTTGTCAAATCATTCTTTTCCTCTATTCATGAAAAGACAAATCTGTTTTCTGATTCCAGACATAGTACTATTAACTTTAGGAAACTGTTTTATTAGGGGGGATGCTTATGGCTACATTTTTTGCTGGTTTGTTTTTTATCGGTTTGATCGGTTTCATTTTTGGCATTATCTTATTTTATATTGGGTTGATAACTCAAAAAAACAAACGAGATCGAAATGTTTTTCTCATTGTCGCTTCCGCCTTTATTGTCTTGTTTTCGTATGGTGGCTTGTCCTTCTACCAAGATGTGACGTCTTTCGATAGCATCACTGCGCAATTAAGCCTTTCTTTACGTAACGAAGCAAGGAAAAATGAATCCTTTGGCGATGCCACTGCTTCCATGGAACAACCACAAGGAGAACAAACAGCTGGCAACAACGAAGCAAGCAGCGCGCAACAAGAAGAACCCGCAAACAACGAGCAACATACACCTCAACTTTCTCGTGAAGAAAGAAATGCACTGAATCGTGCAGAAAGATACTTATCCAGCAATGCGTTTTCTCAGTCGAGCTTGAAACGCCAACTACTCTATGAAGATTTTTCTGAGAGCGCAGCAGACTTTGCCGTAGCCACCGTGGATGCCGATTGGAACGAGCAAGCTTTGAAAAAAGCAATTCGCTACTCGCAAAATTTATCCTTATCAGATGAGCGTGTAGCGAACCAACTTTCCTATGAAGGCTTTACTTCTGAACAAATTGAATACGCCTTAGCACGTTTGCCCGATTGATTCTTTTCGTTTGTTGCCGCACCACAAGAAAAAAGAGTCCAGCGAATTGGCGTACATTTCTGTTGATTTCCCGATTGAGTGTAAGCTGAGGGTTTTTCAGATGGTCATCGAGCAAACTCGGCAGTCAGTTAGCTTCTCTGCCCATTTTTCTGCCCACAACAAACAAAAAAGCCTATCTCAAAAGATAGGCTAAACGCTCCAAAGCGTTGATATAAGGAGAGTACAGGATTTGAACCTGCGCGCCGGGATGAACCGGGTCGGCGGATTTCGAGTCCGCTGCATTACCACTCTGCCAACTCTCCATAACAGTTATTTTCGCTAGTTTTATTAAAAATGTCAAGAAAAATCTGCACCCAATAAGTAATGGGATGCAGATTTTTTGTTCTTTAATCAAAGATGTAGCTATCTTTCTTTTCGATTACGCCTTCAATGGTCTCGTTGATGATTTTGATGATCTGGTCATCGGTGGGTGTGATGATACCCGCCGACATTAAGGAAGCCAAACCAGTCACAACGATCCATGCGCCATTATGTAGTGCATTTACCGCATCTTCTGAAAGATCCGCATATTTTTCTTCTGATTTGATCAAGGATTTGAAATAGGTCGATGAAAAATCATGCATCAATTTCCCACCGCCATAGTCGTCGATAAAAAGGGCGATGTAGAGATTGTGCTGCTCTTGAGCGAAGCGTATATAATTCAGGCCTAAATCAACAAGTTTGTCTCCTGTTCGAACAACTGGAAAAACATTTTCCGATAAATCTTTGAAAACAGCCTCCACCAAGGTATTTTTTAAGTCCTGCATATTTTCGAACTCAAGATAAATCGGTTGAGTAGAAATTCCCATGTGCTTAGCGATATTCCGGGCCGTAAAATTGCCAAAACCTTCTCTATTGATCAGTTCATAAGCGGCCTTCAAAATGTGTTCTCTTGTATAGACCTTCCTTCGCATCAATAAATCCCCCTTTTTATATTTATTTAATTGTAACCGAGATATTCATTTTTTTAAAATAAAACACTCCATCCGTTATCTTATTTCTATTCACTTTGTTCATTAAAAACGAATGTTTACTAATTAAAAGAAGTGCTTCTCCTTTCATTTATCACAAAAAATCCTACGCATTGGCTGCTAGTTATTTTTCAAATCTACTTTTCTTCCTTGTTGAAAACTCGCTGAAATTGTACACTAAGAATGTAGTGCGCAAATTCGATTGAAAAAGGAGTTTGGAAATGGCTGAATCAAAAGAGCTATTATTGGAGACCTGTTTGTTGGCAGGAAAAATCATGATGGAAAACGGCTCGGAAGTCTATCGAGTGGAAGATACAATGAATCGAATTGCAGCAAATGCCGGAGAGCAAGGCAGCATTAGTTATGTAACAGCAACTGGACTTTTTATGGGCTTACGCAGTAGCCACTATGCACAAGTAGAAAATGTTCATGATCGAGTCATCAATCTCGAAAAAATTGTTGCCGTCAACGGATTGTCCCGTGCCTATGCTGAAAAAAAAATCTCGTTAGTGGAACTGCACGAGGCATTAAAAAAGGTCAATCCAACGACACCAAGTTTTCCTTATTGGCTGCAGGTGTTTAGTGCGGGCGTGGTCAGCAGTACTTTAATGATTATTTTCGGCGGTGCTTGGTTTGATTTTCTAGCAACGTTTGTCATTGGCTGTCTGGGATTTTTATGCGCCTATTGGGTCAAAAAAGTCATCGATATCCGCTTTTTGGATATGTTTTGCGCCTCTTTACTGATCGGTACTTTGTCTCTTCTAGCGGTCTCTCTTCATGTCGCACAAAACGTCGATAATTTGATTATCGGTGCCGTCATGCCCTTAGTTCCTGGTGTAGCGATCACCAATTCCTTTCGGGATATTTTGGCAGGCCATCTCATCAGTGGGACTGCTCGGGGAACTGAAGCTATTTTCACAGCTGCCGCGATCGGTGTTGGCATCGCCACGGTCTTCACCTTATTTGGAGGGATCTCATGACGATTTTTATTCACCTTTCATTTAGCTTTTTCAGCACCGTGACCTTTGGTATCTTGACCAATATTCCTAAAAGAGCCTTAGTTGCAACAGGCATCGCTGGAACGGTTGGCTGGATGATCTATTGGTCATTGAAAACGATTGGCTACGGTCTAGGAAGCGCCAACTTCTTAGCCGCATTTGCCGTCGGTTGCGTCAGCATCTTTTTTTCCCGCAGAAAAAAAATGCCCATGATCATTTTTAACATTCCTAGCCTCGTTCCTCTCGTACCGGGTGGTCCTGCCTACAAAGCCGTTCGAGAATTCGCTTTGGGCGACAACTTTGTCGGCTTTGAAAATCTGATGATCGTTGTCATCACCGCTGGGGCGATCGCTGGAGGCTTCATGATGACGAGTGTGGTTGAAAAGATCGTTAATCGTTGGCAAATGAAGCGAACGAAAAAACATCCCTCAGATAAAAAAATCTCCTGAAACTATTGGTGCGCAGAAACTATAAATTTTTCTTATTTCAGACTTTAGTACAATGTTTTCTTTTCGGACTTCTTTTATAATAAAGGCATACCTTACAAAACTGTTTGACGTTTGTCATTTGTTTTACTGGATTTTTCTGGTCTCACCCCGTATAGTGGGATTATGAAACATAAAGGAGATGAAGTCCTGTGAGCATAGCAACTTCTCGTCGTATCATTAATACGATTTCTATTATTGGCTTAGGTTTATCTATCGCATTAACGATCTATTTTATCAATCTAGGTGTTTTCAAAGACATTAATGCACTGCGAGGTCTAGTTGGAAATTCCGTTATCTTAGGACCAATCGTCTTTATCCTTTTGCAGATCTTGCAAGTAGTGATCCCGATCATTCCCGGTGGTGTCTCCAGCGCTGCAGGTGTCTTGATTTTCGGTCCTTATCTAGGATTCGTTTATAACTATGTAGGAATCAGTATTGGTTCTGTCATTATTTTCCTGCTAGGCCGACGATACGGTAAACCATTCATTTTAAGTATGATCAGTGACAAAACTTACGATAAATATATTGGCTGGTTAGATAACCAAAGCCGATTTGAAAAACTTTTCGCCCTTGCAATCTTTCTACCAGTCGCCCCAGATGATGCCCTTTGTCTAATGGCTGGCTTGACCAACATGACAGTGAAGAAATTTACGCTGATTATTTTGTTGGCAAAACCTGCTTCAATTTTCTTGTACAGCATGGCTTTGATTTATGGTGGAACATTCTTAACTGGTTTGATAGGCGGATAAGAAAAATAGGTAAGAAAAACGATCAATTCATTGAGCCGAACATGAAGGAGCTGCTTTTCATACAGGGATCTATACCTGTGGCGAATGTGCTTCTGAAACTGTTCGACTCTTTTTTTCCGCCTTTTTAGAATAAATAGGAACCAAAATACTTACTTTTGTTAGGATGACGACCATGAATTATTTAAAAAACAGCTTAGTCAACACTTGGGATTTTTTGAAAGACAGCAACGCCTACTTCCGTGATGTGTTACTGATGCACGGTGCTTTGTTGTTCTTAGTGATCCCAATCTTATCGGCTTCCACCAAGTTCGTCTTAAAACGTGGGGGCTTGCCTTACCTTTCTTTTGATAATATTGGCAGTATCTTTACCGACCACCCAGTCGTGCTGCTCTCATTAACACTGATTTTACTTTTGATTTTATTAGCCGTCTTTTTTGAGTTTACTTTTTTGCTGCTAAGTGTCTATTTTATTAAAAAGAAACAGCCGATCAGCTTGCGGCAATTGTTACGGATGACTGTTTTGCAGTTGCGTAAACTACGGCCGATGACTTTTTTATTTTTCCTGTTTTACTTCTTACTGATTTTACCAATCGGTGGGTTGAGTTTTAACTCTGATTTACTCGCAAAAATCAAAATTCCCGCATTTATCATGGATTTCATTTTTGCCAACCGTGTCTTGATCATCGGGGCAGTGCTGTTGGTTTATGTTTTGTTGATTTACTTGGGGATTCGCGTGATCTTTGCCTTGCCAGAAATGATATTACGTGATCTGCCCTTTCGAAAAGCGATCAAAGAAAGCCTCCAAGTAACAAAACGCCGTTTTTTTGCCATCGTTGGTCAATTTGTCTTTATCGGCGGTAGCATCTTGTTGATTTCGACACTGGGCTTCACTTTGCTGATTACCATTCAGGCGGTGATTGAAGTTGTTACACCGGACTATGCGTTGTATAGTGCTGTTTTTATTATGACTTTCTTGCAGTTTATCTTGTTACTGAATGTCATTTTATCGACGGTAGCCATTTTTTACATCATCGTTGATTTCATGGATGATGAAGGCTTTTTACCAGAGATTCCTTCATGGTTCCACCAAGAACCATTGAACCAGCGTCATTTCTTAGGTCTAAAAAGTTCGTTGTTTACCTTGGTAACGGTGCTTTTCGGTGTCGGTGTTAGTCTATATAATATGAACTATCTGACTTCAGCTGCTTCGATCCATCCGGTAACGATCTCCCATCGAGGGGTCAGCGACGGACAAGGGGTCCAAAATTCTCTTGAAGCACTACGCTTTACTAGCGAGAAGTACCATCCAGATTATGTTGAAATGGACGTCCAGCAAACCAGTGATGGTCATTTTATTGTCTATCATGATTTTTCTTACCGTCCATTGACAGGTGGTCAGGGCAAACCAGAGCAATTGCCTTTGAGTTACGCCGAATCACTGACAGTTTCGGAGAACAACCAGACAGCGCGTATTCCAACCTTTGATGAGTACTTGGCACTTGCCAACCAATTGGACCAAAAACTGCTGGTGGAGATCAAAACGCAGCGAAAAGATACCGCGGAACTTGTAAAGGCCTTTTTAGCAAGATATCAAGAGGACCTCCTTGCAAATGGTCATATTATGCAAAGTCTCTCCTATACAGTTGTTGAGGAGTTAAAGGCGCAGGCGCCTCAATTGATTTCAGGATACATCATGCCCTTCAATGTCGTGGGGCCACCACTGACCAGTGCTGATTTTCTGACAATGGAATACAGTACGATCAACCGCAACTTCATCGCTTCTGCCCGAACCGATGGCAAGGAAGTGTTCGTTTGGACCCCCAATGATGCGGATACTATCAGCCGGATGCGTTTTTACGGGGTGGACGGGATCATTACTGACCAGATGGGGATCTTAAATGAAGAGTTGAGTGTGACGGAAGAAGATATGACTTATTCAGACAAACTATTGAATTTTGTGATCGGCGTTGGCTGATCTCACACGAAGAAAAATGCTGCTCACGGTGTTCCGTTGAGCAGCATTTTTTGCTAGTTGGTTAGGCAACGTTCGTTTGCGTACAAATTTTATTGAAACTGACGATCATCCGACGATTACAAGCTTCTACTTGTGCTTGATCTTCTTCTTCATAACTTGAAACGACGATCAACGCCGTATTTACGTATAGTTTTTCAACCACACCAATCACAGGCTTGCTCGCCCCGACAGGTTGGCAGACATATTTTTCACCAATCGTAATATTCTCCATATCCTCACCTCAACCGTTTTCTTTCTTAAAGATATAATAACAAAAAAGCATCAAATTGAAAACGTTTTATTTCAATTCATCACGCATTTGTCACCAAGAAATGACAGTTTCGTTCGTTGAAACGCACTGGTTTGTTCGTGCCACTTCTTAAAAAGCATTTTATACTAAAGGAAATCAAAAGGAGATGAGTCAAATGCCAATTATTCAAACCTGTATCTTTGGACTATTGTCTGCTGCGTTGCTTTGGGGATTAAAAGAAGACCGCTGATTTATTGGCCCAACGATCTAGTAGCACAACAAATACGAAAATAAAACAACGCCTTGAGCCAATCAGACTGGCTCAAGGCGTTTCTCTATCAAATTATAGACGTTCGTTCAATTCTTTTGCAAGATCTTCAAAACCTGGTTTGCCAAGTAAGGCGAACATGTTTTTCTTGTACCTCTTCACCATTTCCTTTTGTTTCCCATTTGCAAAAACCCTTTAATATCAATACTTTAATTAGTATTTTTCGTTTCTAACTTTTCTTACATTTAGGTTCACTATCACCAAAACTATCACCAGAAATTTTAGTTGTTTCTATCAATTCTGATTTTTAATTTATAATTCTGTTCGCTTTACAAAGAGAACAAACGTTCGTATACTTTTTCTTAAGGAGTGATAATTATGGGAATGATTAAACCTTATGAGGATCGCAAAAAATTAAAGTGGATAGGATTCTTCTTGTCTGAACATACAACTGATATTGATAGAGTTGACAAAGAGTTAGCTTATGTGTGCCCTCCTAAACCAGAAATGGATGAAGAAGAAATAGGAAAGTTTCTTCAAGAAGCGCTTACGAAACACAAAAAGTTAGCCGTGCAACTAAATTATACTCAGTTGGGAAAATTTATGCCTGATATAACCGGATTTCTTTCTGGTCACAATGATCTGGGAATCTACATCGGATCCACCCTCATAGAATATGGTGAAATTCGAAATATAGATTTCTTTTCTGAGAAAAAGTGGTTTGATGTGTAATGAATATCATCAGTCAATATGAGCAGGGCTACCTATCTTTCTCTGAGTTTATAAATGATTATCCGTGCAGTATTTCTGAGTCACAGGAAGCTTTATTCGGCGCAAAATGTGTCGCGTTTTATGTTGCTGTCACTTTAGGTAAAACGGATTGTCGCTATTATGTACAATACTATGGAGGCGATTGTTATGAAATCGATGAAAGGCTATGTATCGAAGATACGTGTGTTGAAGATGATCAAGACCCCTTTGGTGCGGTTCTCTTTAAATAATGAGAATTGCTTGATTGCTGCACATAGTTTGAACTTCTTCGCAGATGTGGATGAGGGAATGCAAATTGTGGTTGCTGGTGAGTTTAATGATCGTAAGCAGTTTGTTGTGCGGAAGTATTCGGTAATTGGTAAAACGAAGATCATGATTGAATTCGAAGCAATGAAAAAAGACCTTAGCTTTCGCTAGGGTCTGTATGTTATAATTTACAAAAAAAGTGAGGGTTTAAAAATGAAAAAATTTCAGGTTTTCTTTGGATATATTGTAATTATTAGTTTCATTTTTTTACCAATCAACTTTTTTGTTAAAAATGATTTATATACAGCTCTCATAAGTGTTTTTACGACTTTGACACTTTTTAGAATTAGTCCTGGTCCAAGTCAAGACTATCCTTTTTCTTTTTCATTGGGATTATTTTACCAGGGTCACTCGGAATAATTCTTTTATCCTCAATTTCTTTTGAAATCTTCTTGTTATTAAGATTGATTGCTTCAATTTCAGCTTTCATTTTTTCTCTTTCAAGTTTTCCTTTTCCGAAAAAGTAAGGGTGTATTCCTTGCAGTTTAAACCCAGCAATATTTACTTCACCAAAACCAATAGCACATAATATAACCGAATAAGCTAATATAGTACCCGGTGTGATTGAAGAAGGATCAACTATATTTCCTAATATCTGAAATAGTTTAGAGATAGAATCTACTGCGGCTGACACCGCAATGTCTCCTGGAGATTGAACATCAATTTTCATGTCTATCTCATCTGAATCATTACCAGTAGTTTCAATTAAAACACTAGTTAGTTCGTGCCAATCTTTTATTGTGACTCCTTTATTTGTAGAAACAAAGCAAGATGCTGTAACTTCATCTCCATATTTTACAATAAATGAAAGAAGTGAATTAATCTCTCTGGAAAATTCAGTCACATTAAATATTGTTTGATGTGCCGATAAAACCCAAAACATTTTTTGCGGCAAACTTGCCCTTCCTATCTCTTTGATCCAAGTTACTCGCCTTCTCTTTATAAAAGGGCAAGGTTTTATTTCAGTATCTTCTGAATCTTCGACAACTGATACACCATCAAACATATCGGAGTCAATAACCCCTATTAAAAAAAAGCTCGAGCTTTTTGAAGGTACTATAACAATATCCCCTTTTTTCATTTCAAACATAAAGTTATAAAGTCTCTTGGAGTATAGAGTATGGGATTGAGGTTTTAAATCTGGATATTTTTCTCCATAGATAACTTTCAAAATCTCTATTGAGTCCAGGTTATGAAATCCGTCTTGTTTTTTCTTCTCATCAAGACTTTCTTTGGTAATTTTATCATCACCTATAGCTATAAAATTATTTTCTAGAAAGTCTTGATAATACTCTCCTCCGTTTGCTCTAACCACCCAATACTTAGTTTTTTTCGGTATTTCCAATACTGGAATTCGACTCAGCAGTTTATCATTCATAAAATCCCTCTTTTCATATCTGCAATTTAATTAAACCAAAAGGAAGCCCGAAAAACAAGCGTTTTCCTAGACTTCCTATAGCAGATATAATCGTTTGAGGATTATGTGACAATTATACCAAACGTCAGTTTGCATTTCAATAACAAACAGCCACTCCCGAGGAGGAGTGGCACAATTAAATGAAAAAGTTTTTTATAAGGT
>OBXF01000610.1_pt1 | contig 28445 bp, 32 predicted proteins | sample 1495371 | NCBI WGS metagenome assembly OBXF01 (sample SAMEA2580143, study PRJEB22360) | human gut metagenome | biome: human gut; feature: human-associated habitat; material: faeces | place: Denmark | collected 2008/2010 | reverse complement strand
TGTTTTGCTTAGTGCGTAGCCGAGTGGTTGAACATGGCAAGGTGTCTTCTGTCAGAGGAGAGGGTGTCTTCTATTAGAGGGGAGGGTGTCTTCTATTAGACGTGGTATAAGAGCATTATAAAATCAATAATAAAAACACCTATAAGATCTTTAAAAGATTTAAGGTCAAGGGCAGGGAATGACTTGGTCATTCTTGGTTGTGGTGTTTATTGAGTGATATCAGTAATCTGGTGGCGATGCCATGAACCGACGGTTCACCCATACGGGCCTTGTATCGCTCCGCTCACTGGCTTCGCCTGTTTACACATATCTGTGTGGTAAGAAGCTCAACTTCGATGACGTAAACAGACACGGCATCTTGTGACCTCCTAACCCTCATTACCATTCTGTGATAACCAACTCATCAACAGGCTTACAGCCTGTTTCTGTGTGTGGTCATCCCAATCATGGATTCGGGTAACCCAAAGGCTACGGCATCGTGAACAGCTTCGACTGTTCACACTCTGTGTGGGAAATGCGAACCTGTTCGCCTATGTGGATCGAGCACAGCGCAGAGGAGCTAGAAACGCGACGTAACTCCCCTTGGTGGGCGGCGCTCCCCCTCAGACTTCACAAAGCCGCTATGCGGTGAATCCCCGATTCATCTTGATTGTTGTGACCGTTGATTGACAACGGACAATCAAGACTAGATAACAGGAGGCTCACAGAGCGCATCAGACACGCTACACGACGTTTAAGCGGTAGAGGTAACCCATAGGCACTGCCTACGGACCAGAATCGCTTAGAACGCATTGTATGGCTTTATGCAACCGTGAATTATTTACCACCTAAAATAAGAATGCAATACAAATTCTCACGTTCAGCACAAATTGCTAATGACATTGTATGTTGCTTTGTGGAATTATGCGGCCCATCTCAAATGGTTCATAGCATGCTTTTATTTGTGATGCAACAAAAAACTTGACAAAAAGTGTGATTTATGACATAATATATTCATACCTTGAGAAAAGGAAACATTAAAACAACACAGGAGATTAGATGACAAAACCCGTCCTGTTCGACTTTTCGAACGCTACCGCCTCAGAGATTGTTTCTGCAATCGACAAAAAAATCACTTCTTTAGTCAATCTTCGCAGCTTTCGCAACCGTTGCCCTGGTGGTTCCAAAAAAGCCGATAAGATGTATCCCCAAACCCGCGAAGCAATGAACATTATCAAAGGCCTGCGCCAGCAGGCTAAGAATGCAAAAATCATCCGGGATATCCTGAAGCCTTATAGCCATGAGTTGGCAAAAGGCCGTGATGTTATGGAAATCATAGACCCTGTTCTTTCTGCCTGGCGTGTTTATTACGCCTCTCATGGCATCGGCCTGATGAATGAGCAGATCCTTCTGCTTAAGATGATTGAGTCTGGCGGTGAACTCGAAGGCATTACCGGAAAAGACATTCCCGAACTGACCACAACCGAATAACCATTCTCTGCTTTACTCCGTTGGCAGCAACGCCACCAAACGAAATCGCCGCAAACACGGCTTCTTACTCCTGATCGCCATCCGCGATAGCAGGAGCGATGACTTTTATGCATTCGGAGGGAATTTTGAGATGAAAATTTCACTAGACGATGAAACATATGCAATTTTACGTGAAGAATCAGACCGCCAGGGGATTCCCGTGCCAAAGATGATCCGGAATATGTGCCAGAACCTGGCGAAACACATTCGGAAAGTACACGGGCAATTAAACAACGAGCAACCACACAACCCAACAGGGAGAAAAAGCGCATGAATATTTCATTCCCGGATGACACCTATCGTGCGTTGCTGAAAGAGGCTAACCACCGCGATATGCCCATGGCTAAGCTATGTAGTGAATTGCTGCAAACAGCGGCAAAAATCATTGAAAAGAATAAAAAAACAGAAAACCAGCGAGGATTTAATGATAGCCGAGACAACAGAAAATAAGCTCTACGAATCTTTACCGCAGCCGAATGAAGACAAACCGATTACCATCGACACTTTTTCTTACTGGTCGATACCTGTCGCCCGTATCAAGCGCTTTAATGGTGTACAAAACAGCCCTGAGATCATGGCTGTCTACAGTCATCTGCTTGGGTGGAAGAAGGCGACAGGGGAGATCCGTCCTTCCCAACAGTACATTGCGGATTGCTGTTGCATGGGCCTTTCAACCGTTCAGAAGAAGGTCAAACTTTTGGTGAAAATGGGGTGGATTACTGCAACCTTATTCCGCAAACCTGGAAGCAAAGAAATTTCTTACACTGACTATACCGTAAAAGATCCTGACATCATTTTGACTGAACTTAATGCGGGAAAATCACAGCAAGGTGAGGCTGTTGTTACCATCGCAAAAAATCAGAAAGTTAAAAGCGGTAAGAATGAACAAAAGCCTGATGTGTTGGAGTCTGGCGTGGTGAAACCTGCCGCACCTGTAGCTGAACAGCGATCTGGATTTTCAAAATCTGAACCTGTGTCTGATTATTCAGAGGAAGATTTCTCAATGGAATCAATTCCTTTTTGATGATGGAGGATTGAATTGTGTGAGCAAGTAGCTGGTGACAGCCAGACAGATCACGGCTTTCAAACCGTGAAAAGCGATAAACTAAAGCGTCTTTTCAAAAATCGACGCAGGGATGAATCGATCCTTAAAACCGCAAAGACTCTTCTTGTGCACGGCATGACTTCTGGCAGAGTTGCCCTAATCCTCAGACTCGATCCTGAATTTGTTGCTGAATTAGCTAAGACCTGGAATCCACGTTTCCGAAGAGTGAAACATACCAGCCAGCGCACAACCGGGGTCACTATACGTCAGTATTTCGAATCCGGCGCGATGCTCGAAAAAATCTGCGCTGATCTGCAATTGCCGCTGTTTACAGTTGTGCGCTACCTGTCTGATGAAGGTATCCCACACGCTGAGATTTTGGCCCGTTTTCCGGAGGAAACTGCCCCGCTGGTTCTGGAGTACAGAAAAACGCTCAGCCGTCACGCACACCGCAAGCAGAAAGCTCCCCGCCTGCACTGACACCCACCAGTGGGTTAACGGTTGCCGTTAATCGCCCTGCGATGCATTAGGCCGCTATCTTGAATACTTATCGCTGATCCCCGTATTGGCAATGGTCGCCCATTGTCTGTTGTCCGGGATTGGCTTGTTCCATAATTTGCTTTGGAGACACCACAATGACACTGGACAGCATTAAAAATGCTCTGTTTGCCGCTATGAAAAATATGACACCGGAGGAATACGAACTCCAAAAAGCGCGGGACAATCTGAAGAGCGTCACCTCTGAATTTCTTAGGAAAAATCCTGAATATCTCCGAGGGAGATTTGCCGAAGGCAAACCCGATAACGGGTTGGAACAACTCAAAGCTCCTACAAACTCACCAGTTAATAAAGCGACTGATAAAAAAAGCAACAAAACAAAAATTATCAAGATGTTGGGGGCTGATGCTGGAGTTTTCAAACCTCATGATATCGATCCTGATGCGCTCGAAAGAGCAAAGGTCGCTTGTCGAAGACTGGTTGCTGATGATCCGGAACGTTATGGGCATATTATCAAACCGCAGGGGGTTTAATGGCACAAAGTGTTTTGACCAAGCGTCAAACCTCCAAAGGAGGCAAGAATGGCTAACATTATAGTGACAAAAACGGTCAACGAGATTACGTTTAAAGTTGACCAAACTGCCTACGGCAAGGCACTCAAGGCCATTAAGAGCCTGAAAGCAGCCCAGGAGAAGCCCGCTAAAGTGCTGGAGGCGGCGAAGAAACGCACTGCCCAGAGTGAAGGCAAGGCTGCTTTAGCAGCGGCAAAGGCCCATACAACCAGAATAAAGCAGCAACAACGTCTGGTTGCGGAGCAACAAAAACAGGCACAAGTGCAGGCAAAAATTGCCAATCAGGAACTGACCCACAATAAAAAAATGGCGGCATTGTCTGCGAAGAATGCAGCCCAGGCGCTAACTCAGGATGAGGCCCGTGCACGTCAGGACCTTCGTCTGAGTCGTATCAGTGAGAGGATTCGGGCAGCGGCAGCCAGTCGTGCGGTAATGTATAACCCCAATATGGGGGGCACAGTACCAGAGCCGGGATTAGCAACAGCACAGACAGCAGCCATGAACCGGGGCCATAAACGGATCTCCGATGATATTGTAGCGGCGAAACGCCGTATTGCCCTTGAAGAAAAGAAAGAAGCAGCGCTCAAACGTGAGGTGACTTATTACAACAGTTTGCGCCGTAGCGCTCTGACTCTGGCAAACGTGAACGGCGCTGACGTTGCAACCCGTTATAAAGCCATCAGTGCAGCAAAAGAGGCACTTAAAGCCCAGAAAGAAGAGCGCTACACGGTAGAAGAAACCCGCTTCGAAATGGCCCGTATAACCTCAGAATTACGCAAGCAGGCTCGACTGCAACAGCGTATCACCAAAGAACAGAAAGCAGCTGGCATTCGTGCTGGTCGTGTGCGTGCAGAAGGGCTGACAGGGCGACGTGGTATTGGTGGCGGGATTGTTGCCGGAGGTGCAGTTGGTGGAGCAACATTGATCGGCAGCATGGGAGTTGTTCGTGTTGGTCAGACGCTTCAGGGAAGCCTTGAGCGCTCTCGTGATATTAAAAAACTAGAGCAATATGGTCTGGGGCAATTAGAGTTCGCAGCTATCCAGGATTTATCTATGAGCAGGGCGGGTTATTCGCTCAGCGCTGATAAACTGGCTGACCTGAACAAGGATACGACAGAAAAAGCTGGAGAATTGCTGAATACTGGCTCTTTCAAACGCAACAAAAAAACAGGTGAAGTAACTTTCTCTGGTGGTGGTGAGTTTGCCGATATCATTAATAACGTGCTGAAATCCACTAACGGGAACCAGAAGGTCGCCCAGAAAGTGATTGGCGAGATTCAGACCATGAATTTTCCTGAATTCATACTGTACCTGAAACAGTTGCAGAAGACTTTCAAATGGACTGATAACGCGGTTCGTCACCTGGCCGAAGCCGTGAATGATGGTTCCGTCTTCCTCGGGGTGTTTGATGATGAAGGGCGGGGGGTTATTGACCGCATGCAGCAACTGGCCTCTGAGGGCTGGTCCCTGTCCGATGCACAGCAGGCCAATCTCGACAAACTGGCAGCATTAGGTGCTGAGTACAACCGAGTACAAACCAGCCTCGCTGACCACTTCAGCGCCTCATTCGTTGAGGGGCTGGGACAATATGCTACCAACACGGACACTCTACGACAGAGCATGACGGGGCTGATCCCTATCGCTGACCATCTTGGACAGTCGTTAGGTGAGTTGACCACCAATATCTTAGCCTGGGTCAACAGCATTGGTGCTGAGTTACGCAAAGGGGCTACGTTACCGGATGCTGTTTACAACACCACAGTAGACGAGGGAGGCAATGCCGCCGCCGAGTGGGTAAAAGAGAATATAGGCTTCGACCCTCGCACTGTAGGCCAGAGACTTAAGCAGATTTATCCGTGGCTTGACAGCTCTTCGCCTAACAATATTGGCACAGGCACTGCCTGGGACGGGTTAGCGTTGAATGTTCCAGGCCTGAACTATCAGGGCCAGCAACCGCAACCATTACTAAAACCGACATTCTCAATCCCCACAATTGCGGATACTGCAACACGAGGACCGATCCCTGTCAGTGTTACGGGGACAGCAGACCTCAGCCTTCATCAGGATGTTGACATCAATATCAATGATGGGGCTGTGAAAGGTCTTATTGATGCAAAAATCCGAGAGAATAATGTTTATAACACAAACCTCATTCTTGGGGTTCCCCAATAACGTTGTCAGATTTAACGGTAACCATCTGATTTTCCGACAATATCGTCAAGTCTTTGTTGTGAAAGTTAATTATTCATGATAAAATAGTTACATATGGAATTACTGCTGCCAATTGTTTTTCCTTCTCCTTATTATATCAAAGCGGCTGTGTGGTCTGGTCTTGATTCTCCGGTTTCAAATGCCGAAACAGGAATCAAGATGAACGGTAACGTTCACCCTAACGGGCCTTGGTGTTCACCACGCGGCCCTTTTCTAAATACAACCAATACGCCGCCTCTCACGGGAAGGTTAAGCCATAGCCGCTTGTTGTATTCAGAAAAGCAGGATTAATCTGCACCAAAATTCTCCGGTCCTGGATCGGGGTTTGCCAAAGTCCCGTCCTCCTCGTCGGGCTGTCACGTTGGACACTAAACAACATCAGGTGGCAGCGTTTTTGGGTCTCCTTGCCCATTCTTTGGAGCGTTGCCACCTCCTCATTCCTGCCCGCAATTAGCGGGTGCTAAAACCCTATTCGAAAGGCTGGCCCTGTCGCCGTTTATGGCTCAAGCAGGCGCTGGCCTTTTGTTTACATAGCTATGTGAAATTTAACGGGAGTTAATTATATGAAAATGGGAACAACAGAACGTTCTTACAATTCGGTGATCGCGTATGCAGTCGATCCAAACTTTGACCGCAAGACAATTACTGTCGATTTGGCAGTAGAAGTGCAGCCGGGTAGCTGCATTACCAGTGCCGGGACTACATATGTCTCTGGGGATGATTGCCTGCTGGTTCTGAGCCACCACAGGGCGGCAGATGATGCTCATGTCATCGTTGCTGATCGCGGTGTGTACATCAAACAGGACACCATCATTGCTGTTATGGGCGCGACCGCTGGCGCTAATGCTGTTGCTGCACTAACTAAAACGGGCGCAATCCGTACCAGCGCACCGGACGCAGAATAATAAGGAGAAAACAAATGGGGTTATCAACCAATTTCAGCTTTGCTGATTACACCAACACTTTTGTAAACGTGGAAGCAAAGAATACACTGCTCTCAACGCTTAACGTTTTCAGTGACCGCCAGACTTCCATGAGTCCAAAGGTGAGCCTTGATATCATTGATGAAGTTGCCCAGAAGGTGGCAAGCTCTGTCAATCGTTATGGTTCCGAGTGGTCAGCTATTCCCAAGCGTAGTGCCAGCAATCACCTGATTGAAGCGCCGCTTTATGCTTATCAGGACCGTATTACTGCTGCTGACGTGCAACCTTACCGAAAACCAGGTTCAAACCTGCAAATGTCTGCTCTATCATGCATTGCGAGAGCAGACGCTGTGACGGCCTCTGCTCTCGCAATGCATGATAAGTACATGCGTACCAAGGAAAAGATTTTCGCTGACGCACTTTTCCGAAATACTGTTGAAGCAACTTACACCCAGCAACCGATTATTTCGTGGGAAGATGAATTTGGTTACCAACAGGCGACCGGAACTATCAAAACTAACGTTAGCTCTGGTGACCCGCTTCGTAGCCTGGATGACGCTGTGACTGCTGCTAAAGTGCGTATGGGGGGTCTGGCTGGTCAGCTTGATGGTTTTATCCTGTTCGCTGGTAGCAACGTCTATCGCGGCATCAAATATCACCCTGATATCCGTCAGAATGTTCAGTTTGGTGTGCTCGACCGAGATGTGCTGTTTAACAAAGAGGTGCTTCCGGCATTCTCAACATTCATCATCGAGAATGTTCGCGTAGTGGAAGTCACTGATCAGGCACTTTATGGAATTGGCCCGGATGAATCCTTCCTGGTTCCGCGCTTCAGCAAGCCGCTATCTTCTGAAATCGCATTACCTTTCGGTTATGTAGCAACAGCAACCAGCCGAAATCTTGATCTGGCCTTTGCTGATCCGGTTGATTTCCGTATCTGGAGTGTGCAGGACAAGTTTAAGAACGTTGAGCTATTCGCGGAAAGCTCAATTTTGCCTGTGGTGTACCGTCCAGACTTTGTGACCAAACTGACGAACGACGCAGCTTAACGATCAGTAAGCAGTTATTGGGGACGCATTGTCCCCGCTGCTGGCGAGGCAAAGGAAAGGAGATACATATGAAATTAGCTTTGATCGGTACTGGCAACATGCCGCTGATGCAGTGGATTCTGGACGGTAAAGGCGATGATTCGATCATCAACATGTCTGCATTAGCACGCAGGCTTGGGTGTAGCAGGTCAAGCCTGTTGGACCGGATTCAAACCTACGGATTCGACAGCGCCGTGAAGTTTTACCTGAATGAACAGCGACAACGAAAAATCAAAACCAAATGAGGCTGGGGTAACCCGGCCTTTTTTGTATCTGAAATTCACCTACAGTTATAAAAGCCTGTGGGATACATTTTGGGACACAAACTGGGACACATGATGGTTTTTAGCCGAAAACATCGATTGCAAAGGGGTTGTGTCTTAGGCTTTCCGCTGGCATGATCCTGATTAGGGATTAACGGAACGTTAATCGCAAGTTTTTGATTTTGAAGTACATGACTCGGGGTGCCCTTCCTGGTGAAGGCTGAGAAATACCCGTACCACCTGATCTGGATAATGCCAGCGTAGGGAAGTCTGACACTGCCCGTGTCCCTTCTTCGCGCGGGCAGGAGCTGAACCATGCAGCCTGACCTGCACAGCCGCGCGCTCGCGGCTCACACTTTGCACCAATTTAGAACCCTATCCCCGCTCACACACTGTATGACCAATGAAGTCGTGCAAAGCTTTACTGCCAATACATTACTGGCGCTGGGCGCATCGCCAGCGATGGTGATCGAACCTGAAGAAGCCAGCCAATTCGCCGCTATTGCCAGTGCATTGCTGGTTAATGTCGGCACCTTAACTCAGGAGCGGGCCACGGCGATGCGCGCCGCCGTTGAGCGGGCTTATCATGCTAAAACCCCGTGGACGCTCGATCCCGTTGCCGTAGGCGCGCTTGAGTTTCGCCGCCGCTTTTGTCTGGATTTACTGTCGCTACAGCCTGCTGCTATTCGTGGCAACGCTTCGGAAATACTTGCTCTCGCCGGCATGAACGGTGGGGGACGCGGCGTGGATACAACCGATACAGCTGTCGCTGCGCTTCCGGCAGCGCAGGCGCTGGCTCGTCAGATTGGGACCATTGTCGTGGTTACCGGCGAAGTGGATTACGTCACCGATGGTCAGCGTACCGTTGGCGTGGACGGCGGCGACCCGTTAATGACTTGCGTGGTGGGCACCGGATGCGCGCTATCAGCGGTTGTTGCAGCCAGTTGTGCCTTGCATGGTGACCGACTTGATAACGTCGCCTCCGCCTGTAGCTGGATGAAACAGGCCGGGCAAATCGCCACCGAGCAATCAAACGGACCGGGCAGCTTTGTCCCGGCATTTCTCGACGCCCTCTATAACCTGAACGCCCAGGAGTAAGCATGAAACGGATTAACGCATTAACGATCGCCGGAACCGATCCAAGCGGTGGCGCGGGTATTCAGGCCGATTTAAAAACCTTCTCGGCGCTGGGCGCATACGGCTGTTCCGTTATTACGGCGTTGGTGGCGCAAAATACGCGCGGGGTGCAGTCGGTGTATCGTATTGAACCTGACTTTGTCGCTGCGCAACTGGACTCTGTGTTGAGTGATGTGCGTATCGACACCACAAAAATTGGTATGTTGGCGGAGACGGATATTGTTGAAGCGGTCGCCGAACGTTTGCGTCGCCATCGGGTACAAAATGTGGTGCTGGACACGGTGATGTTGGCGAAAAGTGGCGATCCGTTGCTGTCACCCTCGGCGGTAGAAACGCTGCGTACCCGTTTGCTGCCACAGGTTTCGATTATCACCCCTAATTTACCCGAAGCAGCTGCACTGCTCGGGGCATCGCATGCGCAGACTGAGCAGGAGATGTTAGAGCAGGGAAGAGCGCTACGGGCGCTGGGTTGCGAGGCGGTGTTGATGAAGGGCGGTCATCTGGATGACGCGCAAAGCCCGGACTGGCTCTTTACTCGCGACGGCGAGCAGCGTTTTACCGCGCCGAGGGTGATGACCAAAAATACCCATGGCACCGGTTGTACGCTATCGGCGGCGTTGGCAGCCCTGCGTCCGCGCCATAACAACTGGGCCGATACCGTACAGGAAGCCAAACTGTGGCTTTCAGCGGCGCTGGCACAGGCAGACACGCTGGAAGTTGGCGAGGGAATTGGTCCGGTGCATCATTTTCACGCGTGGTGGTAATGGGTATACTGGCTGCAGAAACGGCGGCCAGGGAAAAGATAAATGGAACAAGCGCATACCCAGCTTATCGCACAACTGAATGAACGTATTTCAGCGGCGGATAACACGCCGCTGTATATGAAATTTGCGCAGACGGTGAAGAATGCTGTGCGCAGTGGGATCCTGGAACACGGCAATATCCTGCCCGGCGAGCGCGACCTCAGCCAGTTGACCGGCGTTTCTCGGATTACGGTACGCAAGGCGATGCAGGCCCTGGAAGAAGAGGGTGTAGTAACACGTGCCCGCGGTTACGGAACGCAAATCAACAATATCTTCGAGTATTCGCTCAAAGAAGCGCGCGGTTTTTCTCAGCAGGTGGTGTTGCGCGGTAAAAAACCGGATACGTTGTGGGTTAACAAAAGAATTGTACCTTGCCCGGAAGAGGTGGCACAGCAGTTGGCAGTTGTCACAGGAAGTGATGTCTTTCTGCTCAAACGCATTCGTTACGTTGACGAAGACGCAGTATCTATTGAAGAGTCTTGGGTACCCGCACATCTAATTCATGATGTGGATGCCATTGGTGTTTCTCTGTATGACTATTTTCGTAGCCAGCATATTTTCCCACAGCGTACGCGCTCACGCGTTAGCGCCAGAATGCCGGATGCAGAGTTCCAGGCGCACATTCAAATGGATAGTAAAGTGCCGGTACTGGTGATCAAGCAGGTAGCGCTTGACCAGCAGCAACGGCCTATTGAATACAGCATCAGTTACTGTCGTAGCGATCTATACGTTTTTGTGTGCGAGGAGTAGCGCCTCGCGTGATGGGGCGCAATCGCCGCCACGATGCCCAACTACCCAGGATGCCACCGCGTTACCTAACAGCACTGAGTCGGCCAGGGTCCAGCCAGACGCTAGTCCGGCCAGCATGCCGCCGGCATGGCTGTCTCCTGCGCCGATAGTATCAATGACCGCCGTTGCAAATGCCGGTACGCAGCCGGATGTCTGTGCGCTGAAATACCATGCGCCGTCTTTATCGTGACGCACGACCACCGGTGCGGTGAAACGCTGCACCCATTCTGCGCCAAAACCTTCCACATCCTGACTCAATGCAAATCGCTCGGCAGCAATTTCCGCCTCCTGACGATTAAGTGACACCAGCGGACGGCAGGCCATAATTCGTACCAGTAAGGGCTCGGGAATGTCGCCGATGCGCGGACCAAAATCGATAAACGGTGTCACCTCTTCCAGACCTTCCAGCCACTGCACCAGCAATTCACCGCACGGGGACGCTAGCTGATAACCCGAGAGATACACCAGGCTATGACGCGGGATATCCAGCTGTGCCAGCCAGGCGGCATTCCACTGATTCTCAACGCCGCTAAAGGACATAAAGGTACGTTCGCCATCCGGTTCCACCAGCGCCAGGCACCAGCCGTTATCGCCTTCAGCGTTGTCGATCAGGCTGTACAGCCCCTCTTTTGCCATCCGATTGCGGATAATGTCGGCCCATACCCCCTGACCCAGCGGTAACGCATTACTGGCGTCGATACCTAAACGCTTGAGCGCTACGGCAATATTGAGCGCGCAGCCGCCAACGTTCACGCCTTGCTGTTTGAGTTCGATGTCACAGCCTCGCCAGGGAAGGGCATACGCATCGGCAATGACATCAATCACCGCTGCACCCACCACCGTTACTGGCCGCTGTGTACGTAACTGCGAGAGAAGTTGTTGCAGATGCGTATTGCTCATAGCGCCTCCCGCTGCTCACGCAGTCGTATTAACCCGTTGGCGTAGCGGGTAAAGTCCAGCTGATTAACCGCATCCAACTCCTGCTTCAATGCCGGGTCAATCGCGTCGACGCCGTGCAGCGCGCCACAAATGGCGGTTGCCATCGCTCCGATGGTATCGGTATCGCCGCCGAGGTTCGCGCACAGAATGGCGCAGCGGTTGGGATCGGTCTGCGCCAGTTCGACCATCGCGATGGCGCAAGGCACGGACTCAATCGTACTGGTTCCGGCTCCCACCACCTGATACAGCTGTTCGCTGGCAGACTCAATGCCGTCGGCATTACGGACGATTTTCAGCGCCATCTCAAGGCGTGCAGAGAGAGAGGCGCTAAAGGTAGTGATCCGCTTTTGCTGCGCATGCAGGGCAATGGCAGGCAGCGCATCAACAATCTCTGACCATGTTCCTCCGTCGATGGCGCGCGATACCGCCCACGCGACGACAACGGCTCCCGCGATAGCCAGATCCGATTTATGCGTCGGGCTGGAGGCCAGTGCCACATCATCGATAAAGGCATCAAGATTGCGAGCGGGTAGCAGGCATCCCAGTGGCGAAACGCGCATTGCCGCACCGTTGGTCACGCCATTATTCTCCAGTTCGGCGACAGGTTTGCCGTCGCGAATGGCTTTGAGCGCAATTTTTGAGGTCGGGCCGAGCACGTTTTTATTAAAGGCATCAAAACGCTCTGCCCAGGCCAGAATATTGCGACCAATAACGTCGGGTACAATCTCTCCGTCGCACTCAAGCAGGGCATCTGCCAGACACAGCGCCATAGACGTGTCATCAGTAAACTCTGCCTGGTTAAAGTAGCAGGCAGCATTATTTTCCGCCGGACCAGGCAAAAAACTGTCGATCCAACCGAAATGGGCTTTAACCCGGGTTCTTGGCCACAGTTCCGACGGCATGCCCATCGCATCCCCTAACGCCTGCCCATAAAGAGCACCGAGAATACGTTCTGCTTTCATTTTACTTCCCCTTGTTTCAACGCTACATCGCGATCGTCCACCTTAATGGCGGTGATTTCTTTGTCAGATTCGCGAAAGAAAATCATAAACATCACGGCAATGACGGCAATCATGACCGCGCCAAATCCCCACATGCCAGCCCAGTTAAAGGTGAGACCATTAACCGGTTCCTGGTAAGCAAACATTTTTTCCATCATCACGCCGCCCAGACGGTAACCGAGCAGGCTGCCGAATCCCTGACAGCAGAGGGTGATAAGCCCTTGCGCTGCGGTGCGCATGTGAACCGGCGCTTTTTTATCGACATAGATGTAGGCCGTGACGTAATAGAAGTCGTAACTGACACCGTGCAGCAGAATGCCGAGAAACAGCAGGGCGTAAGTGAAATATTCTTCCGCACCACCGTAAACGAAAAATCCGTAGCGGATCGCCGCAGTAATAAGACCAAGCAATAATACCTTTTTAATGCCAAAGCGTTTGGTGAAAAACGGTAGTGCCAGCATAAAGAAGATTTCAGAGAACTGGCCCAGCGTCATCCAACCGGTGGCGTTTTTCATTCCGACTTCTGTCAGGTAGCCGTTGGCGAAGATGTAATAGAACGCCAGTGGCATCGCAAACAGGAAAGAACAAAAGAAAAAGACGAGGAAATTTTTATCGCGCAGCAGGATCAGCGCATCCAGACCCAGCATGACTTTGAAATCCATTTTACCGGTACTTTTTGGTGGCGTATCCGGTAAGAAGAACGCAAAGACGCCCAACAGTGCAGAGCTTCCGGCAGTGATCAGCAGGGGAATATTGGTGGGTGAAATGTCGCTATAGCCAAGCATTTGCGGTAAGAAACCACAGGCCAAACCAGAGGCAATCCAGCCGATGGTTCCCATCACTCGGATGCGCGGGAAATCACGCTCAACGTCCGGTACGTTGGCAAAAGCAATACTGTTAGTCAGCGCAATCGTCGGCATATAGGTCAACGAATAGGCCAGTAACAGCGGGAAGAATCCGCTGAAGGTGGTTTGCTGGGCGGCGAAGTACATCAGAATAGCGCCGACGAACATCAACACCGCCAGCACTTTTTGCGCGGAGAAAAAGCGGTCAGTGATTGAACCGACCAGAATGGGCGACAGGATCGCGGCGATCGCGGTACAAGCGTAGGACCAGCCGATCTCCCCGGCGCTAAAGCCGCTTTTACTCAGCCACAGCCACAGCGGTACAAACCAGGCGCCCCAGATAAACCACTCTACAAACATCATGAACGACAGCTTAACTGTAGTTTTCATCTTTAAATCCTTCATGACAGGTAAGGTACGCATTGATAGTACCATTAGGTAATACCTTTAAAATACCTTTATGGTCTAAATTTGACCGCCTTAACATTATTTCTTCCTGAATCGAGCCAGCAGAAGTTGCTGAAAAGTGCGCTAAAGATGGAAAAAAAGCGCAGTCGGTACCAGGCTTAATGCTGCCCGCAAAAAGGCGGGTCAGGACAATCCACATTCCGGTTTCAAATCGGAAATTACGGGAGCATAGCTATGACTGATATTGCGCAGTTGCTTGGCAAAGACGCCGACAACCTTTTACAGCATCGTTGTATGACCATTCCTTCTGATCAACTTTACCTGCCTGGACATGATTACGTCGACCGTGTGATGGTGGATAACAATCGGCCGCCTGCCGTGCTGCGTAACATGCAGACGCTGTATAACACGGGTCGACTGGCCGGGACAGGGTATCTGTCGATTCTACCGGTGGACCAGGGGGTAGAGCACTCCGCTGGCGCATCGTTTGCGGCTAACCCGCTGTACTTTGATCCGAAGAATATTGTGGAGCTGGCTATCGAAGCAGGGTGTAACTGCGTGGCATCGACCTATGGCGTGCTGGCTTCTGTCTCCCGTCGCTACGCGCACCGCATTCCGTTCCTCGTTAAAATTAACCACAACGAAACGCTGAGTTATCCGAATACGTTCGACCAGACGCTGTATGCCAGCGTAGAGCAGGCGTTCAATATGGGCGCGGTTGCGGTAGGGGCAACCATCTATTTCGGTTCTGAGGAATCTCGCCGCCAGATTGAGGAGATTTCGGCCGCGTTTGAGCGCGCCCATGAGCTGGGTATGGTTACCGTGTTGTGGGCGTATCTGCGTAACTCCGCGTTTAAAAAAGATGGCGTGGATTACCATGTTTCTGCCGATCTTACCGGACAGGCTAACCATCTGGCGGCCACTATCGGGGCGGATATCGTTAAGCAGAAAATGGCGGAAAATAACGGTGGGTATAAAGCGGTTAATTTTGGCTACACCGACGATCGCGTCTACACCAAGTTGACCAGCGAGAATCCAATTGACCTGGTACGTTATCAACTGGCGAACTGTTATATGGGGCGCGCCGGGTTAATTAACTCCGGCGGCGCGGCTGGCGGCGAAACCGATCTCAGTGATGCGGTACGTACGGCGGTGATTAACAAACGGGCAGGCGGCATGGGGCTGATTCTTGGACGCAAAGCATTCAAGAAAACCATGGCCGACGGCGTTAAGCTGATTAACGCCGTGCAGGATGTTTATCTGGACAGCAAAGTTACCATCGCCTGATTACAGCCGGGGTGTCGTTGTGTTAGCGCAACAGTGGACAACCCGGCGGCAGTCTGCAACGTAACGCCTCAGGCAGGATTTCAATATGAAACTCCTGTCCGCTGAGCGGTTCGCCGTCAAGATTAAAGGTAATTTCGTGTGGGGCGCGGATATCAAACCACGATGATGCGCCCTCGATGATGTTAGGGTTGTCTTCGGATTGCGTTAACGCCGAAAGCAGCCCTGGCAACAGTTCTTCGCCGGTAAAAATGCGCAGTTGCAACAGACCATCGTTGATCAGCGCCGTTGGGCAAAGCTGTTGCCCGCCACCAGCCTGACGACCATTACCGATACCAATCACCAGCGCCTTACCCTGCCAGTGAAAATCTTCCCCACGAATATCGCAGACGTCGGGTTTGAGCGTATCCATGCGCATTAATCCGTGGATAAAGTATGATACGCCACCCAACGCAGCTTTGAGTTTTTCCGGCGTTTCGGTAGTGATACGTGTGCCGAAGCCGCCGGTCGCCATGTTGATAAAACAGGTTTTATCATTGACCTGCACCATATCGATCGCTGTCGCATTTGCGGCGATAGCCAGCTTTAACGCCTTATCAAGGTCGTCGGGTATCCCCACGCTGGTGGCAAAATCATTTGCCGTTCCCAACGGTAAAATACCCAGCGCCGGAATATTGTCGCCCTGCGACTGGATCAGCGCCGTCGAAACTTCGTTGATGGTGCCGTCGCCGCCGCCGGCAATCACCGTTTCAACGCCTAGCTGACGAGCTTCATCAACGTAGCGTTGGGCATCGCCTTTTTCCCAGGTCACGCGAACATGGATTTCCACGCCTTCATCGCGAAGCTTCGCAATGGCATCACGCAGGGGGAGATTATCAGCACTTTTTCCATTGAGGATCAGTAAACTGGCAGGGAACGCTATCATCCGTTTGCCTCACTTTTTTTCGTTTTAACAAGTGTATGCCAGGAAAGTGTTTATGGCGTAAGAACTGACTGAAAGCGCAGGCGAAGAGATAAAAAAAGCCGCAGAGCGCGGCTTTTCAGATTGGGCAGACGTTACTGCGGGAACCACTGATCGCTGATTTTCTTGTACGTGCCGTCAGCTTTGATTGCCGCCAGCGCGCTGTTCAGTTTTTCCAGCAGGGCTTTGTTATCCGGGCGAACCGCGATGCCAAGGCCAGTACCGAAGTATTGCGGGTCGGTTACTTTGTCAGTGGCTACGCCTAACTGCGGGTTGGTTTTCAGCCACTCGTTAACCACAGCAGTATCGCCAAATACGCCATCAATACGGCCATTTTTCAGGTCGATAATCGCATTCTGATAGCTATCGTAGGCTACGGTTTTCACCTCAGGATGTTTATCCTGCAGGTATTTCTGATGGGTGGTGCCGTTTTCCATACCGATGCGCTTACCTTTCAGGTCGGCAAAGGTTTTATAGGTGTCTTTTTTCGCAATCACCAGCGCGGAGTTGGCATAGTAAGGCTGAGTAAATGCAACCTGCTTGCTACGCTCAGGTGTGATATCCATTCCGGAAATAACCGCATCATATTTCTTGAATTTCAGCGCGGGGATCAGGCTATCGAAAGCGTGATTGGTGAAAGTACATTCTGCCTGCATTTGTTTGCACAGCGCCGTTGCCAGGTCGATGTCAAAACCGACAATCTTATTGCTGGCGTCCAGTGATTCAAATGGCGGATACGTGGCTGATACACCGAAACTAATTTTATCAGCAGCTGAGGCGCCAGCGGCGAAAGTAGCAAGTAATGCGGCCAGTACTAACTTTTTCATGGTGGAACTCCCGTCTGTCAATCTTATGATTATTTACCGTGTCTGCGGCGTGGATTAACAATGCCATTTAATGAATTTATATGCAATAAAAATGATTAAATATTTTTAATGGCATAAAAAAAGACGGACAATTTAGGTTGTTGTCCGTCTTTATTATTTTAATTTATGCATATTTGCCGGATGGTGGTGCTAGCACCTTATCCGGCCTACAAAAGGTGCATGAACCGTAGGCCTGATAAGCGTAGCGCCATCAGGCATATGCTTAATTCCGGTGTTCAAACGCCAGCGCTTTACGTTCGATTAGGCGCATCATCAGCGTCAGCAAGCCGTTGACGATCAGGTAAATCACACCCGCAGCACCGAATACCATAACGTCATAAGTACGACCGTACAGCAGCTGGCTATAACCCATGACTTCCATCAGGGTGATGGTGTAAGCCAGTGAGGTACTTTTAAATACCAGCACCACTTCGTTGGAATATGAGGAGAGGGCGCGTTTAAAGGCGTACGGCAACAGAATCGCCAGCGTATCCTTTTTGCTCATCCCCAATGCACCGCAGGACTGCCACTGGCCTTCCGGGATTGCACGGATAGCGCCGTAGAACAGTTGCGTAGTGTAGGCCGCACTGTTTAACGACAGCGCAATTAAGGCGCATAACCAGGGTTCAGAGAGCAGATGCCACAGCACCGGATATTCTTGCAATGCCGGAAACTGTCCTGGTCCGTAGTAGATCAGGAAGATTTGCACCAGCAGCGGTGTACCGGTAAACAGCGTGATATAGGCGCGAACCAGCCACACCAGCACCGGCGTTTTCAGCGTCAGGATGACGGTGAAAATCAGCGCCAGCACCAGAGCAACTACGATGGAGGCGACCGTCAGCGTCAGGCTGGTATGCAGCCCTTTCAACAATTCAGGTAAATACTCAAGCATCAGCCTGGTCTCCGCTCAAAACGTGTCGCGCGCAGGTCAATGCGTTTGAGAATGTACTGACTCACCAGGGTAATCCCCAGATAAATAGCGGCTGCCACAATGTACCAGGTAAACGGCTCCTGGGTACGGGTGGCAATACTCTTCGTTTGCAGCATCAGATCGTTCACGCTGATAAGGCTGACCAGCGCGGTATCTTTCAGCAATACCAGCCACTGGTTACCCAGTCCCGGTAAGGCATGACGCCACATCTGCGGCATCACCAGACGAAAGAAGATCGCTGCTTTAGACAAACCTAACGCCTGACCTGACTCCCATTGCCCGAGTGGCACGGCCTTCAGCGCGCCACGCAGCGTTTGCGACGCGTAAGCGGCATACAGCAATGACAGTGCAATGACACCGCACAGGAACGGGCTGACGTCGAAGTTTTCGATCTGCATCTGAACCGGGATTTGTACAAACCCGAGATTGATCGTAAAGCCATCGGCCAGCGTCAGCAGCAGTTGTGAGGATCCGAAATAGATAAACAAAACCACCAGAATTTCTGGCAGACCGCGCAGGATGGTGACCAGGGCCGAGCCCGCCCATGCCACCGGGCGCCATTTTACTGACTCCCAGACGGCAAAAAACATGGCGAGCGCAAGGCCAATGATCAGCGCACAAACGGCAAGGCCGACGGTCATCCCGGCGGCGCTTGCTAAAGGAAAAAATTCATTCATCAAATATTACTTCTGGAACCATTTGTTGTAGATGGTCTCGTAAGTCCCATCTTTCTTCACTTTTTCCAGCGCAGCGTTAAATTTCTGCTGCAGCTCGGTATTGCCCTGGCGCACAGCGATGCCCAGACCAGTACCGAAGTAATCTTTATCCGTGACTTTGTCGCCAACCGCGGCCAGTTTTGGATTGTCTTTCAGCCACTCTGTCACTACTGCGGTATCACCAAAGACGCCGTCAATACGACCGTTTTGCAGATCGAGTTTGGCATTCTGATAGCTGTCATACGGCACGGTAGTCACTTCCGGATGTTTATCCATGATGAATTTCTGGTGCGTCGTTCCGTTTTGAACGCCGACTTTTTTGCCTTTCAGCTGATCAATGCTGGTGTATTTACCCTGTTGGCCAACAAATAGCGCAGAGTTGTCGTAGTAAGGGGTGGTGAACAGAACCTGTTTTTCACGCTCAGGCGTGATGTCCATACCGGCCATCACCGCGTCAAAACGACGGAATTTCAGGCTCGGGATCAGGCTGTCGAAGGCCTGATTGGTGAAGGTACAGGTAGCGTCAATCTCTTTACACAGCGCATTCGCCAGATCAACGTCAAACCCTACGATCTTGTTGTTAGCATCGATCGATTCAAACGGAGGATAAGACGCTTCGGTGGCGAAACGAATGGTTTGGGCTGCGGTAGCGGAAAGGCTAAAACCTGCGATTAGCGCGGCAATCAGAACTTTTTTCATTGTATTGTCCCGAATCTTAGTGAGAAAGATAGTTTTTAAACGCTTCGGTTTGCGGGTTGGCAAAGCAGCTCGCATCCCCAAACTCGACGATATGACCGTTTTCCATGTACACCACGCGACTGGCCGTTTTACGAGCAACTTCCACTTCGTGGGTGACGATCACCTGAGTAATATTGGTTTCCGCCAGCTCACGAATGATGCTGACGATTTGGGCGGTGATTTCCGGGTCAAGCGCTGCGGTAGGCTCATCAAACAGCAGCACCTGTGGTTCCATCATCAACGCGCGGGCAATGGCCACACGCTGCTGCTGGCCGCCGGACAGATGCAGTGGATAGCGATCGCTGTACGGCTTCAGACGCAGTCGTTCCAGCAGTTTCTCGGCACGCGCCATCGCTTGCTCTTTTGTCAGACCCAGTACGCGGCAGGGCGCTTCAATCAGGTTCTGCACCACCGTGAGATGCGGCCAAAGATTATATTGCTGGAAGACCATGCCCACGTTTTGACGCAGATCCCGAATGGCTTTATCTGACGGGGTTTTCGTGAAGTCGAAACGGTTACCCGCAATAGAGAGCGTGCCCGAGCGCGGCATCTCAAGCAGGTTGAGTACGCGCAGTAGCGAGCTTTTCCCGGCTCCACTTGGGCCAAGTAACACCAGTGTTTCACCCTGAGGGCAATCCAGCGTGATATCGAACAGCGCCTGATGCGCGCCGTAGAAGCAGTTAATGCCGTTTAATTGAATACTCATTGACACTCGATACTGGCAGTCTGATAGCTATTGAAGCCGCAGATACTACCTTTGACAGAATAGTTATGCAATATTTATGCGTTAAAAGTTAAATGCAAACCGCATTCTTCTCTAAACATAGCACAAAATAGCGGGGCCACCAGTGGGCAAGAATAATTGTCGGCATTCTATGCAGAATGCCAGACAATTAATGGGGGTTATGATTTGGGCGAGTAAATGGCGCGATTAACGGTTTTCGACAGACTGGCGCAACGTCCCGGCAGGCGCGTGTACGCTGCCGCCCAGATAGCGTACATCATCAACGACCCAGCACTGGCCTTCGCGGATCATCAGCACTTCATCACGCCAGCTCTGGTCACCCTGTTTCAGCTCTACGCGTAGCGGAATGTTGCGTGCATCACTATTCGGAATAGTCGATGCGCTGGCGACGCTGGCACTGTCCGGTAACGTAGCCCGACTGGAGAACGGATCGCTGTTAAACAGGTCGCGGTGTGCGTTATCGCGGCTGGCATCGTTCAGCAGTTTAGCCAGGTTGTCGCTAAGGTATGGACGAAGTGGGGTAAGATCATTGTTTCGATGCTGAATACGGTAATCATAGAATTGTTGAGCCACGCTGTCTGGCCCGCCTTCTACGCATGAACCGCTACGCGTGCCGTTATCTTTATAGACCGGCGTCACGGTCGTACAGGCGCTGAGAAGTAGTGCAAATGGAACCAGCAGAGAGAGTTTCGAGTAGCGCATAATGATTTCCTTATTAGCTTTCTACTATTAGTGTTCTACGTTGATAGAATATATCCTTTCAATGATAGTGGATCGGTTCGATAATGCTTTTGAGATCGTGCTCTTAGCGCAAAAAGGAGATTAACCATGCAGTTTTCGACTACCCCTACGCTGGAAGGGCAGAGCATCGTGGAATACTGCGGTGTTGTGACTGGCGAAGCCATTTTAGGCGCGAATATCTTCCGCGATTTTTTCGCCGGCATTCGCGATATTGTCGGCGGTCGCTCCGGCGCGTATGAAAAAGAGCTGCGTAAAGCGCGTGAAATTGCTTTCCAGGAGCTGGGCGAACAGGCCAAAGCGCTGGGTGCTGATGCAGTGGTCGGTATTGATATTGATTACGAAACCGTGGGCAAAGACGGCAGTATGCTGATGGTGAGCGTCAGCGGTACCGCGGTGAAAACTCGCCGATGAAGCGTCTGTTGTGTCTGCTGGCATTTACGCTGTTGCTGGTGGGATGTGCTGGCGAAAAAGGGATTGTCGACAAAGACGGGTATCAGTTAGATACCCGCCGTCAGGCACAGGCTGCTTATCCACGCATTAAAGTGCTGGTTATCCATTACACGGCCGATGATTTTGACTCTTCTCTGGCTACGCTGACCGATAAAAACGTCAGCTCGCACTATTTGATCCCGGCTGTGCCGCCGCTCTACCACGGCAAACCGCGTATCTGGCAACTGGTGCCGGAAAAAGATCTGGCCTGGCATGCGGGGATTAGCTTCTGGCGTGGCGCTACGCGTATTAACGATACCTCAATTGGCATTGAGCTGGAAAACCGCGGCTGGCAAAAATCGGCAGGGATAAAATATTTTGCGCCGTTTGAGCCCGCGCAGATTCAGGCGCTGATCCCATTGGCGAAAGATATTATCGCCCGCTACGACATAAAACCGCAGAACGTGGTAGCCCATGCGGACATCGCGCCGCAACGTAAGGACGATCCTGGACCGCTTTTCCCATGGAAAGTGCTGGCCGAACAGGGAATTGGCGCGTGGCCGGACACTCAGCGCGTAGCGTTTTATCTTGCCGGGCGAGCACCTCATACGCCGGTAGCAACCGAATCTTTACTCGATCTGCTGTCGCGTTACGGCTATGAGATAAAATCTGATATGACGCCGCGCGAACAGCAGCGGGTGATTATGGCCTTCCAGATGCACTTCCGCCCGACGCTGTGGAACGGCGTGGCGGATGCGGAAACTCAGGCGATTGCCGAAGCGTTACTGGAAAAATACGGGCAGGGTTAACGCAGAACACCAATGCCCGATGGTGCTTAGCTTATCAGGCCTACGGCTAATTTAGGCTGGATTTTGTAGGCCGGATAAGGCGCTTGCGCCGCCATCCGGCAATGGTTAACGCGGCAGCTTACCGTGGTCGCGCAACCAGGCCGCGGTACGTTCAATCCCTGCATCCAGCGTCACAATGGGCTGATAACCCAACTCTTCCTGAGCGCGGGTAGTATCCAGCGTAAAATCAAAATTTAGCTTCGAGACGCCGTAATGCGTCAGCTTTGGCTCTTTTGCCGATTTATTGCCTAAGCGCTCCATGCTGCGGGCAATCATGTCCAGCATCGGGTAGGGAACGGAGCGGATCCGACAATCAATATTCAGCTCGTCGATGAGTTTCTGCACAATGCTGCGCAGAGTGCGATGCTCGCCGTTGGTAATGTTGTACGCGCGACCTGACGGCAGCTTATCGCAGGCTTGCTGACTTGCCAGCCACATCGCGTGCACTGCATTTTCGTAGTAGGTCATATCTACCAGCGCACTTCCGCCGTGCGGCAACAGGATGCTGCCATAGTGGTACATCATATGGGCCAGGCGCGGGATAAAGACCTTATCGTGTGGTCCGAACAGGCTTTGCGGACGCAATACCGTAAAACGCGTCTGCGGGTTGGCCTGCGCCAGCAACGCGATCACGTCTTCGCCAGCTGCTTTGCTGCGGGCAAATTCATTGGCGAAGCGGTGCGGACGAAAGTCCTCTTTGATATCGCGATGGTGGTGATAATCAAAATAGAGCGACGGCGAGGAGATATGAATGAAGTTGCGAACGCCCCAGGCCACGGCCCACTCGCCCAGACGGCGAGTTGCGCGAACGTTGGCCAGATCGAAGGCTTCCTGAGTTCCCCACGGTGAGGTAAAACTGGAGCAGTGCCACAGCGTGTCGATGCCGGCAAGCATTACTTTTGCTTGCGAAGAAACCAGTTCGGTCAAATCCGCATGCACAAATTCTGCGCCCATTTTCTCCAGCAGCTTGCCCATCGCTTCGTTGCGACCGGTGGCTCTGACGCTGACGCCTTTGCTGCATAAAAACTCAACCGCGTTTCGGCCCAAGCCGCTGGTGGCTCCGGTAACCAGTACCTTCATATCAATCCACTGTGTTTAAAAAACGTCGTGCGCATTCTTCCGTGAAATACGCCTGTATGCAATGGGAAACATGAAAGAATACAGGCTCTTTTTATCATTAGTCTGTGATTTGTTCTGCAAGTTTGGCTATACGCTTCGCCATCCCCCTGAAAATGAACAGGTGCGCGGGGATCATCAACAGCCAGTAGAAGAGGCCAGGCATACCGTGTGGATGCCACCAGGCGCGTACATCAATGCGTCGATGATCGCCTTTATCTTCCAGTGTGAAGCTCAGGCGACCCAATCCCGGCGCTTTCATCCCAAACAGCAGCGTCAGCTGTTTCTCCGGCTCAACGATGATGACTTTCCAGCTATCAACGGTGTCGCCAACTTGCAATAGTGGGTGTTCGGGACGACCTTTTGCCAGCTTATGGCCGACCAGCAGGTCCAAGGCCGCGCGCGTCTTCCATAGAATATTGCCAAAGAAATAGCCTTCTTTGCCGCCGAGTCGATTCACTACCTGCCACAGTGCTTTTTTGCTGGCGGCGGTTTCAACGCTAAAGCCAGCTTGTTTGGCGAAATAGCCATATTCTGGACGCCAGCGGGCAAACGCCTGCGCGTCGTAACCCCAGTCGCTGGAGTTGACCAGCTTTTCTTCTTCCTTCAACGTACTGCGCACCGCGTCATCAAAGGCAATCAGCTTTTGCGGGATCAGCGCACGTAGTTTGGTGTCATCGGCCAGCAGGTCGTGTTTTAAGCCCTGGATCAGCGCCTTGGCCGTGGTTGGCGGCACTGACGTAATGACGTTTAAAAACCAGACCGAAATCCAGCGGGTAGGGAAGGGGATGGGGATGAGCAGGCGATGTTTACCGCTGACCGCCATAAAATGCTCGAACTGTTCCTGATAGCTCAACACCTGCGGGCCGGCTGCTTCGAGTACGCGGTGATGTTGCGTGGGATGATCCAACAACGCCACCAGGTAGTACATCAAATTCTCCAGCGCGATGGGTGTGGTACGTGAGCGCACCCAGCGCGGAGGGGTGAGTACCGGCAGGTTGTAGACCATGTCGCGCATCACTTCAAAGGCAGCGGAACCTGCCCCCACGATAATGCCCGCGCGCAATTCCGTCATTGGCACGCCTGATTCACGCAGAGTATCTGCGGTTATCTGTCGCGCACGCAGATGATCGGATTGTTCATGCCGGGGAGCCTGTAATGAGCTCAGGAAAATAAGCTGTTTGACCGCTGTATTACGCAGTGCATCGCGGACGTTCATCGCCACCTGACGTTCGTGGGCGATAAAATCACCGCCTTCACCCATGCCATGGACCAGGTAATAAACCGTATCAACACCCACCAGTAGCGGGGTGAGGTTATCTGGCCAATTCAAATCGACCTTATGGCAACTGACGTTGGCCAGTTGCTGCTTTTCCAGTCGTTCAATGCGACGTGCCGCAGCCAACACCTGATGCCCTTGCTGACTGAGCGCCTGTACCAAATGCTGACCAATGTAGCCACTGGCGCCAAGAACCAAAATCCGTTGCGGCACGCCCATCTCCTTATTGGGTTAAAAAAGTGCGCCAGTGGGCGACGACTTCAGCAAGTTGTTCACGTGATACGTCCAGATGCATCACCAGGCGCACAATCGGGGAGGCGTTAATCAGTACACCCTGCGCTTTCATATATTCACCCAGCGCGGCCGCGTGCTCTTCGCCAACGCGAACAAACAGCATGTTCGTGTCGTGGCGCATGACGTCCGCCCCTGCTTCGCGTAGTTGCTCCGCCATCCAGGCGGCGTTGTCATGGTCTTCCTGCAAACGCGCCACGTTATTTTTCAGTGCATACAGTCCGGCCGCCGCCAAAATACCCGCCTGGCGCATGCCGCCGCCGGTCATTTTGCGCCAGCGAATGGCACGCTTGATGTACTCGTGGCTGCCGACCAGCAGCGAGCCTACCGGCGTTCCCAGACCTTTGGAAAGACAAATGGTGAACGAGTCGCAGTATTGCGTGACATCTTTAAGCTCACAGCCATAGGCGACGATGGCGTTAAAAATACGCGCGCCGTCGACGTGCAGGGCAAGGTTGCGCTCCCGGGTGAATTCCCAGGCCTCTTTCAGATACTCGCGCGGCAGCACTTTGCCGTTATGCGTGTTTTCCAGACTGAGCAGACGGGTGCGGGCAAAATGGATATCGTCTGCTTTGATTTTTGCTGCCACTTTGTCCAGCGGCAGGGAGCCATCCGGCGCGGCATCGATGGGTTGCGGTTGAATGCTGCCGAGCACCGCTGCGCCACCCGCTTCGTAGAGATAGTTATGCGCGCCCTGGCCGGCGATATACTCTTCGCCGCGCTGACAATGGCTGAGCAGTGCAACCAGGTTCGCCTGAGTGCCAGTAGGTAAGAAAATGGCAGCTTCTTTGCCAGAAAGCTCGGCCGCGTATTGCTGGAGGGCATTAACGGTAGGATCATCACCGTAGACGTCGTCCCCGACCGGGGCGGCCATCATCTCTTCGAGCATGGCGCGACTGGGTCGGGTGACGGTATCACTGCGTAAATCAATCATGGTATCTCCTTATTACACTTCATCCTTCAAGCTGCCTCGGCGTTGGCCGCACCCTCAAACCCCAGTCACATAGTATTCCTATGCTCCTGGGGATTTTCGGGCTTGCCGCCTTGATGCATCATGAATGATTTTGTGTGTGGTTTAATAAGGATGTTTTACCTGAGCCAGTTAGTTTTCGCCAGTTCGATCACTTCATCACCGCGTCCGCTGATGATTGCGCGCAGCATATACAGGCTAAAACCTTTGGCTTGTTCGAGCTTGATCTGCGGCGGGATCGCCAGCTCTTCTTTCGCCACCACCACATCGACCAGCACCGGACCGTCAATTGACATCGCCCTTTGCAGCGCCTCATCAACCTCTGAAGATTTCTCCACGCGAATGCCCGTGATGCCACAGGCCTCGGCAATCCGCGCGAAATTCGTGTCGTGTAGTTCGGTGCCGTCAGTCAGATAACCACCAGCTTTCATCTCCATCGCCACAAATCCCAGCACGCTGTTGTTGAAGACAATAATCTTCACCGGTAACTTCATTTGTACCACCGACAGAAAATCGCCCATCAGCATGCTAAAGCCGCCGTCACCGCACATTGCCACAACCTGACGTCCTGGTTCGGTCGCTTGTGCGCCGAGTGCCTGTGGCATGGCATTAGCCATCGACCCGTGGTTAAACGATCCAAGCAGGCGACGTTTGCCGTTCATTTTCAGATAGCGTGCTGCCCACACCGTTGGCGTGCCAACGTCGCAGGTAAAGATGGCATCGTCAGCGGCAAAGTGGCTGATCTGTTGCGCCAGATATTGCGGGTGAATGGCTTTATCGCTGGGTTTGGCTAAATCATCCAGCCCTTTGCGCGCCTCGCGGTAGTGCTCCAGTGCTTTGTCCAGGAACTGCCGCTCGGTTTTCTCTTCCACCAGAGGTAGTAGGGCACGTAACGTGGATTTAATATCGCCTACCAGCGCCATATCAACTTTACTGTGCGCGCCAATACTCGCCGGATTGATATCAATCTGAATAATTTTGGCGTCTGTGGGGTAGAACGGGCGATAGGGGAACTGGGTACCGAGCAGGATCAGCGTGTCGGCATTCATCATGGTATGGAAGCCGGATGAAAAGCCAATCAGCCCGGTCATACCCACGTCATAGGGGTTATCGTACTCAACATGCTCTTTCCCGCGCAGAGCGTGCACGATCGGGGCTTTGATTTTAGCCGCAAACTCAACCAGCTCTTTATGCGCACCGGCGCAGCCGCTGCCGCACATCAGGGCGATGTTGCTGGAGTAGCGCAGCAGTTGCGCCAGTTTTCTCAGCTCTTCCTCTTCCGGGGTGACTACCGGGAGCGGCGCATGATACCAGTGCGTGGTGGCGCTTTCAGGGGCGGGCTTCAGCGCCACGTCGCCGGGTAATACCACCACGGAGACGCCACGGTTGAGCACCGCTTTACGCATAGCTATAGCCAGCACCTGGGGGATCTGCTCAGGGCTGGAGACCAGCTCGCAATAATGGCTACATTCACGGAACAACTCTTGCGGGTGGGTCTCCTGAAAATAACCACTGCCTATCTCACTGGATGGAATATGCGCGGCGATTGCCAGTACCGGAACGTGGTTGCGGTGGCAATCAAACAGGCCGTTAATCAGGTGCAGGTTGCCTGGCCCACACGAACCTGCGCAGACGGCCAGTTCGCCCGTCAACTGCGCTTCAGCGCCCGCGGCGAAGGCAGCAACCTCTTCATGACGGGTTGGCATCCAGTCAATTGTTCCCATACGATTCAGACTATCACTCAGACCATTTAGCGAGTCACCCGTTACACCCCAAATGCGTTTTACGCCAGCCTGTTCGAGTGTTTTAGCAATAAAAGCGGCAACCGTTTGTTTCATGGTTTTCCTTCTCCTCTAATGTGATACCGGTTACAAGTTTAGATGAAGATAATCGTTATGCTTCTCATTTCCCCCTTATTTCCGGCAGGTTTCATTTAACCTGTATTAAGCGTAGTTTGTTATTGGACATGGTGAAACAAGGAATAAATTCAAATGGTTATAAAACTATTAAATTCAGTTAACCGAGTACTGACTCACGAAGATTTTGGCAAGTTTTTGTTACGCCTTGCCGTCGGTGGGCTGATGCTGTTTCATGGGCTGCATAAACTGTTTGCTGGTATTGATGGCATCAGCGGTATGTTGATAGCGAAAGGTTTCCCGGGCTTTATTGCGTACGGCGTTCTGCTGGGAGAGGTTGTAGCGCCGTGTCTGATTATTCTAGGCATCCTGACGCGTCCTGCGGCGTTGGGGCTGGCGTTTACGATGATTGTGGCATGGTTGATGGTCGGGATGGGCGAAACCTGGACACTGGATAAAACCGGTGCATGGGCGATTGAAAGTCTGGTGTATTTCTTCATCGGCGCGCTGGCCGTGGCGTTTTTGGGGGCGGGGCGTTACTCCGTTGCAGGAAATTCTGCCTGGCGATAGTTACCATTTGAGAGTCAATACCGAGGCGGGGGGGGGCTGACGGGTTGCCCCCCTCCTCCCTCTATCCCTTTCC
>OBXF01000606.1_pt1 | contig 28592 bp, 23 predicted proteins | sample 1495371 | NCBI WGS metagenome assembly OBXF01 (sample SAMEA2580143, study PRJEB22360) | human gut metagenome | biome: human gut; feature: human-associated habitat; material: faeces | place: Denmark | collected 2008/2010 | reverse complement strand
GGCAAGGCATGACCAGAAGGTCTATGCCTTGCCTTTTTCATGCCAACTTGTTCGCTCTGGACGTCGCTCGCTGTCCGTCCTCTACCTGCGGCGTTGCCTTGCTCCGGATACGGCAGGGTAGTCATTGGGGACGTTCTTAAATGACTAGTCAAAGGGGACATTCTTGCGGCATTTGGCACTTGGGGACGTTCCTTTTGTGCCGGCACTTTGGGACACTCCTTGTTAGGAGAGTGATGCAAGGGGCTCGTCCTTTACTTTACCGAGATAAAGTGAACGTGCAGATTCGCAACCCACTCGCAACTGTTCTATGGCACGATATTGAATGAATGTATGCTATGCGCCCGAGCCTTTCGGGCAGAGTGGGAGACAGTATGGTCAAGCTGTACGAGGACGGCATCTACCTGCGCGGCGGCAGCGAGGTTGTGCCTGCGGCCGAGGCTGCCGAGCGCGGTATTACGCAGACGCCCGAGGATGCCAAGCGTGGCACCATCGCGTATTCGATCCTCCAGGCACACAATACGTCCGGAGATCCCGAGGCGCTCAAGATCCGCTTCGACGCCATGGCGAGCCACGACATCACCTTTGTCGGCATCATCCAAACGGCGCGTGCCTCGGGCATGGAGCAGTTCCCGCTGCCCTACGTGCTCACCAACTGCCATAACTCGCTGTGCGCCGTGGGCGGCACCATCAACGAGGACGACCACGTCTTTGGCCTTTCCGCTGCTAAGAAGTACGGCGGCATCTTCGTTCCGCCCCATATTGCGGTCATCCACTCCTTTATGCGTGAGAACTTCGCCGGCTGCGGCAAGATGATCTTGGGCTCCGACTCGCACACCCGCTACGGCGCCCTGGGCACCATGGCCGTGGGCGAGGGCGGCGGCGAGCTGGCAAAGCAGCTGCTGCGCGACACCTACGATGTCGCCTATCCCGGCGTCGTCGCCATCTACCTCACGGGCGCTCCGCGCCCCGGCGTCGGCCCGCACGATGTGGCGCTCGCCATCATCCGCGCCGTCTTTGCCAAGGGCTACGTCAAGAACAAGGTCATGGAGTTCGTGGGCCCCGGCATCGCGAGCATGACGACTGACTATCGCAACGGCGTCGACGTCATGACCACCGAGACCACCTGCCTTTCCTCCATCTGGGCCACCGACGAGGACACACACGCGTTTTTGGCCATGCACGGCCGCGGCGACGACTACCGCGAGCTCAAGCCCGCCGATGTCGCCTACTACGACGGCTGCGTCGAGGTCGATCTGTCGAGCATCAAGCCCATGATCGCGCTGCCGTTCCATCCTTCCAACGGCTTTGAGATTGACGAGCTCAACGAGAACCTCGAGGACATCCTGCACGAGGTGGAGCTCGAGGCCGCCAAGATCGGCGAGGGCAAGACGCACTTTAGCCTGCTCGACAAGATCGTCGACGGCAAGCTGCACGTGCAGCAGGGCGTTATCGCCGGCTGCTCGGGCGGCAACTACGACTCCGTGGTCCAGGCTGCCCGCGTGCTCAAGGGCGCCAACACCGGCTGCGGCGAGTTCTCGCTGTCGGTCTATCCCACGAGCCAGCCCGTGGCACTCGAGCTTACACGCCGCGGCTACATCTACGACCTCATGGAGGCCGGCGCGATCGTGCGCACGGCGTTCTGCGGCCCGTGCTTCGGCGCCGGCGACACGCCCGCCAACAACGGCCTTTCGATCCGCCACACTACGCGCAACTTCCCCAACCGCGAGGGTTCCAAGCCGGGCAATGGCCAGCTGAGCGCCGTGGCCCTGATGGACGCCCGCTCCATTGCGGCGACGGCTGCCAACGGCGGCGTCCTGACGCCGGCGACCGACCTGCCCGAGGAGACTTGGGACGAGGCCTGCGAGTACACCTTTGACGACGCGCCGTACAAAAAGCGCGTGTACTGGGGCTTTGGCAAGGCGGAGCCTGCCGACGAGCTGGTCGAGGGTCCCAACATCAAGCCGTGGCCCGCGATGGAGCCGCTCGGCGACGATATCCTGCTCAAGGTGTGCTCCAAGATCATGGATCCGGTCACCACGACCGACGAGCTCATTCCTTCGGGCGAGACGAGCTCCTTCCGCTCCAACCCGCTGGGCCTGGCCGAGTTTACGCTCAGCCGTCGCGATCCGGCCTACGTGGGTCGCTCCAAGGAGGTCGACGCCGTGGAGAAGCGCCGCGTTGCCGGCGAGGCAGCAGGCGATCTGGCGGCACTCGATGCCGAGCTTGCGGGCGTGTTTGAGGCGCTGGTCGGCGCGGGTGTCGCGGCCGATGCCAAGGCGACTGAGTACGGCTCCATGCTCTATGCCAAGAAGCCCGGTGACGGTTCCGCCCGCGAGCAGGCCGCGAGCTGTCAGCGCGTGATCGGCGGTCTGGCCAACATCGTCCACGAGTACGCCACCAAGCGCTATCGCTCCAACGTGATGAACTGGGGTATGGTGCCCTTCCAGATGGAGGCCGAGCCCAGCTTTGAGGTGGGCGACTATGTCTTTGTGCCGGGTATCCGTGCCGCGCTCGACGGTGACCTAAAGGACATCGCCGCCTACGTGGTGCGCGCCGACGGTGCGGTCGAGCAGATTGAGCTCTACATTGCCGATATGACGGCAGAGGAGCGTGCCATCGTCAAGGCCGGCTGCCTGATCAACTACAACAAGTTCAAGGCCGCTGCCGAGTAACGCACTTAATTGTCCGCCCGGGGCTTACCCTTTCCCGCCCGCTCACGCGCTTCGCGAGGGTCGCGTTCGGGAAAGGGTAAGCCCCGGGCTACATTTCTGCGTTCTCGTTGGGTCTTGAGGGACGCTAATAAATAGACTTGCTTGATGCCGCCTCTGTTATCGGGGCGGCTTCTTTTGTCGAAAACCACCATGAAGGGGTAGGCGCCTTTGCGGTGGTTCCGTTTGTCTCGACCTGTAACATCTGGGCCCCTATTTGACGAGCGGTTGTTACAGATTGAGACAAACGATCGCCGCCGATCATTTCATCTCAATCTGTAACATCTAGGATCGAAAAGGGCCGCTAGATGTTACAGATCGAGACAGTGGAACATCGGAGCCGAAACCACCACAAAGGTGCCTGCCCGGCGGGTCCTTATTTCGATGGGGTCCAGGTTATTTCATCGTCAAATAGCCAAGTGCGTGCCGAGCCACTGTTGCGCGCTGTCTGCGGATCGGGCTCGCAGGTTTGTTCGTAGGCATCCTCGGTACACCGATCCATAAAATCGACGACTGCCGTCTGGTCGCCCTCCATGACGTAGATTACGTCGCCATCCGAGATATAGACCCCCGGTCCTTCATTGTCCACGCAGCCGGGGTCGTATGAGACGTTGCACAATTTGCTCCCGTTTGCCGCATCGAGCTCAAGGGTCGAATGATACCCGCCAACCATTTGGCCGTTCTTGGCTCGATATGTTGCGGCGCCGTACCACCGCTTAAACGTCTTGCCTTTGAGTAAACTGGTTGCCTTACCGATAAGCTGCTCATCTTGGGTATAGCGCGTGGCTCCAAGTTCGATTCGGGGATAGTTACTGACCCCAAGCGCTGCGGGCGTACCGTCGAAATCGACGGTGATCGAATCGGGTTTGACGATATCGGTGAGGATTTCGATGGGGTAGCTTACGGTTTCAACCGCCGCCTGCGTTGCCGAGGCAGGGAGAAATGCGAGATAGATAATTCCTACGCCGACTGCGGTAATCGCAAACGCTAAGACGAGCAGGCCGATATAGGTGGAGCGTTTCACGGCGGGTACCTCGCAAACAGTATGCATTCATTAAGATAAGTGATACCAGCTTACGACAATATTCAAAAGAAAGCGATCGGTCGAAATGACGGGGCGAAAAGGCCCTATTGGGCTTCGATTTGACCTCTAATAGGAATATTTGCCCCACTCATTCTGGGCGAGAGGTCAATAATTCAGTTCACGAGTCTTGAGCGATACTATTCTCACTAAACTCACTATTTTCACAGTAAGCACTATAAATACGATAGGGAGGACGACGAGAACGTTGTGACGTGCGATAGCTAAGCCGTTTAAGCCGGACTCTGACCTTGAATCTCCGCCTCTATCTGTGCGAACGGGCTATTGTCGGTTCTCGATTCCATCGCTGCGTTTTCGTTGGGTCTTGAGGGACGCTAATAAATAGGCTTGCTTGATGCCGCCTCTGTTATCGGGGCGGCTTCTTTTTGTCGAAAACCGCCACAAAGGGGACAGGCACCTTTGTGGCGGTGGGGACGAGCTCGATGTTGTTGTGATCGTTGAGCGGCATGTTAATGGGCACCTCTACAGAATTTCATCTGGGCTGGCGGGTTTGGTTGTTTTGGGGATGCCGAGTTTGGATGACGCGAAATCGTCAACATTGTCCTTAATTCCGTCTTTGGTGTAGACAGTGACCATATAGGTGCTGTGTCCGAATTCGCCCTTGTCGCGTGTTGCCCAGGCATCCCAGTAGGCGGCCCCGTTTCGCCCTTTGATTTTTCCGACACGGCGGAGTTCTGTTCGCTTTAATTTCTGGTTGCTATAGATGGTTCGACCGGCTTCCGCGGTGAGCCCGCACTGTCCAAGCAGCTTGTCGAGGACTTGGTTCATGTGGCGCTCATCGGTGTTTGGTGCGTAGTCGTAGGCGAGGGTGATGGAGTCAAGGGGCTGGTCGTCGATCAGATAATTCATTGTCTGAGGTTCGAGGCAGAAATAAGGAGAGCATCCGTCGACCTTGCCGAGCAACGGTAACTTGGACTGCCAACTTCCGGTGGGAATTGCATATTCGTAGAACACGCCACGGCAGACAAAGGAGAGCGAGGTGGCACGCGAGCCGGCGTCGATCATCCCGCAAAGATCGAAGGGCGAGGCGATACCAAAAGAAAAGGGCGTGATGACGATAAGGAAGAGCATCACGATGGGTATGGCGAGAATGGCGATGACGTTGCGACCGGTGGAATGAGACGGCTTCATATGCGCTCCTCGAGACAAAGAGCTGTTGAGGATAGGCAGAAATGGATATGTTCAGAGAACAATTCAAGTTTAATCTCATGGCGTGAGATGGTCGACCGTTAGCGTCGAAAACCACCACAAAGGTGCCTGTCCCCTTTGTGGTGGTGGGGAGCGCGCGGCTTCTTTGGTGATAGTGTTAGCCGGCGGTATCATTAGGACAAATGGCGCGGGTTTGCATTGTGAGGTGCTTTGCTGTGAGAAGTCCTGCCCGTAATGGATTGATTGTCTTGGCGCTTGCGATCGCTGTGGTTGGCGCGGGCGCTGTCGGTATGGCATTTCTACCTGCTGCGGTGACGGAGCCGGTGGTCAAGCCTGTGACTCAATCTGTCGAACTTCTGACCGGCGACGACAAGCCTGAGACCATTACCGTTGATTTTGATGAGCAACCGGCTGCGCTGGGCATTAGTAATTATCCACGCATTCAGCTTGGGGCTATGCGCTATACCACGGATTCTGGTCTGATCGACAGGGCGTCCGAGCTGCTCAAGGGCAAAATCTTTAAGCGCTGGTATGGATATGCGTCCTATCGGGCAAAAGCGAACGACATGGTTGGCGGATGCCACTCTTCCATCGAGCTGGACACTGCAAACGGCGCAAAGTTATGTGATGTCTCGTACGATCCGGGCTACGAGGACAATGAGGGTCCGGGCATCTACATCATGGACGGCGATGTCGCCTATGTCATGGAGGGCGACCAGACCGAGCTCAACGATTTTATGGGCCAGTGTATCCAAGATGCCTATAAACAGACCTGCTTGCCTGACCCGCAGGCTGCACGCGATAGTGGGTCTGCCCGTACATGGCTGTTCGAGGATGAGATGCCCTGGACCGTCGAATCGGGAAGTACGGGTCCGGCGAAGGAGTAGAGACCGCGACCACCACAAAGGTGTCTGTCCCCTTTGTGGTGGTTTGCATGTCGTGGGAACACTCAGAAAATCTTATATATAGAGACTTAGATTTATGTATAAGATCGCACAAAGCTGGCAACAATACTTCTCGAACAACGTGAAGCCGCCCCGTAGGGCGGCCGCCCCAAGAGAGGTGATTCCATGAGAATCGATAAGCTAGCAATGACGTCGCGCGAGGCGTTGCAGACCGCCATGAGCACGGCTGCCGATGCGCAGGCCGGCGCGGTGGAGCCGATTCACCTGCTGTCTGCCCTGCTCGGTGCCGGCGAGCGCAATATCTCCGTGATCATCGAGCGCATCGGCGCTGATCCGGCCCAGCTCGCACGCTCCACGCAGGATGCCGTCGACCGCGCGCCCAAGGTTTCGGGCGAGGGTCAGCAGATGGGCCTGTCCAACGAGCTCGTCCGCGTCATCGAAAAGGCCGAGAAGAAGGCCACCAAGATGGGCGACAGCTTTGTGGTGACCGAGCATCTGCTGATGGCGCTTGCCGAGGACAAGGGCGAGGCTGGTCGTGTACTGCGTGACGCTGGCGTGACCAAGGAGCGCATCGAGCAGGTCTACGAGGAGCTGCGTGGCGATGACCGCGTGACGTCTGCCGAGGACAAGACCCAGTTTGAGGCGTTGGAGCAGTACGGTCGCAACATCTGCGATCTTGCCCGCGCCGGTAAGCTCGACCCGGTCATCGGCCGTACCGACGAGATCCGCCGTACCATTCAGGTTCTGTCCCGCCGCACCAAGAACAACCCCGTGCTCATCGGTGAGCCGGGCGTCGGTAAAACGGCTATCGTCGAGGGCATCGCCCAGCGTATCGTGGCCGGCGATGTGCCGAGCACCCTGCGCGACCGCGACCTCATCGAGCTCGACATGAGCGCGTTGGTCGCCGGCGCCAAGTACCGTGGTGAGTTCGAGGACCGCTTAAAGGCCGTGCTCAAAGAAGTGCAAAAATCCGAAGGTAAGGTCATCCTGTTCATCGATGAGCTTCACACCATTGTGGGCGCGGGTGCCACCGAGGGCTCCATGGACGCAGGCAACATCCTCAAGCCGGCGCTCGCCCGTGGCGACCTGCATGCGATCGGCGCGACCACGCTCGACGAATACCGCAAGTACATCGAGAAGGACGCGGCGCTCGCCCGTCGTTTCCAGACCGTTATGGTGAGCGAGCCTACCGTCGAGGACACCATCTCGATTCTGCGTGGCCTCAAGGAGAAGTACGAGATCTTCCACGGCGTGCACATCACCGATAGCGCGCTCGTGGCCGCCGCCGACCTCTCCGATCGCTATATCGCCGACCGCTTCCTGCCCGACAAGGCCATCGACCTGGTCGATGAGGCGGCAAGCCGCCTGCGCATGGAGCTCGACAGCATGCCGGTCGAGATTGACGCCACCACGCGTCAGCTCACCCAGCTGCAGATCGAGGAGCAGGCGCTCATGAAGGAGACCGACGACGCCTCCAAGGAGCGTCTGGAGGCCCTGCGTCAGGAGATCGCCGAGGTCCAGGAAAAACTCAACGTGCAAAAGGCTGGCTGGCTCAACCAGAAGAACGCCATCGACCACGTGCAAGAGCTCAAGGGACAGCTCGACGAGGCCAGGAGCGAAGAGGAGCGCGCGACGCGCAATGGTGATCTGGGCCGTGCGTCCGAGCTGCGCTACTCCGTGATTCCGGGCCTGCAACAGCAGATTCAGGATTCCGAGGCTGCGCTCGAGGCGCAAAAGCAGCAGGACGGCGAGGGCCTCAACGAACAGGTGACCTCCGATGAGATCGCCGAGGTCGTGAGTGCCTGGACCGGCGTGCCCGTGTCCAAGATGATGCAGGGCGAGCTCGACAAGCTGAAGGGCTTGGAGGGTGAGCTGCATAAGCGCGTCATCGGCCAGGACGAGGCCGTCTCCGCCGTCGCCGCGGCCGTGCGCCGCAGCCGTGCGGGTCTCTCCGATCCGGACAAGCCCATCGGCAGCTTCTTCTTCCTGGGCCCCACCGGCGTGGGCAAGACCGAGCTCGCCAAGGCGCTTGCCGAGTGCCTGTTCGACGACGAGCGCGCGCTCGTGCGTATCGACATGTCCGAGTACATGGAGAAGTTCAGCGTCCAGCGTCTGATCGGTGCGCCCCCGGGATACGTGGGTTACGACGAGGGCGGCCAGCTCACCGAGGCCGTGCGCCGTCGCCCCTACTCCGTGATCTTGCTCGACGAGATGGAGAAGGCCCATCCAGATGTCTTCAACGTGCTGTTGCAGGTGCTTGACGACGGCCGTCTGACCGACGGTCAGGGTCGCCAGGTGTCCTTCAAGAACACGATTATCATCATGACGTCTAACGTGGGCTCCAAGGCTATCGCCGAGCTTTCGGGCAAGGACGAGGAGGAGATGCGCCATCAGGTCGACGCGGCCATGGCTCAGACCTTCCGCCCCGAGTTCCTCAACCGTATCGACGATATCGTGGTGTTCCATCCGCTCGGCATGGCGCAGATCGAGAAGATCGTCGACATCCAGCTCGCCGACGTCCGCGCGCGTCTGGCCAAGGAGCGCATGACGCTTGCCATCACCCCGGCGGCCAAGCAGATGCTCGCCGTGGGCGGCCTGGACCCGGTCTTTGGCGCCCGTCCGCTCAAGCGTCTGGTTCAGCGCGAGGTCGTGGATGCCATCGCCGCCGCTATCATCGACGGCACGGTGCGCGAGGGCGATCAGGTGACGGTCGATGCCGACAAGGACGGCGGCTTTACCGTCGTGTGCGACAACACGCCGGCGGCCACCTACGAGGTCCCCGACGCCGAGTAGGTTTTGGGCCATGCCTTAAAATCTACCAGCCGTCTCTAAACGCCAAGGGCGGCGGATCCAATTGGGTCCGCCGCCCTTTTTCGTGCGACAATCGATGATATTGAACGGATGCGATGCGAGGAGCTATGCAGATGAAAGACGAGATCAAGACAAGCGCGCCGGCGACCGATGCCGCACCCGCCGCACCCAAGCCTGTGCCTAAGCCGGCGCCCAAGCCGCGCGACCCCTACATCCGTGCCGAGAACGAGGACGATGACGGCTACGATCCCTACAGCGATCGCCGCCCCGAGCGCGAGCCGCTGTTCGAAGCCGACCCCTGGCGCTGAGTGTCACCAATAAGTTGCGGTGAAATAGGGACTGTTTTGCGGTTTGACCAGCAAAAACAATCCCTATTTCACCGCAACTGCGTTGGGCGGATGTCTTCGGGCCGGCTAGTCCTGGGCTTTGATGCTCGGCAGCAGGATCTGCGCGAGGTAGTCGGTCTCGAGTTTGGTCGCGGCGTCGGCTTTGCCGTCTTTGCCGACCAGCACGTTCTTGATCTGGCTATAGGTGTAGCGGTTGCCGGTCGTAAGCTCGACAAGCTCAATGGCCGTGTCCATGGGGTAGGTCGACACGGGATCTTGCGTCCGTCCGTTGATGGTCTGGGGCACCACGTACGGATAGACGGGGCCGCTGGCGTAGACGGTATAACCGTTGCCTAGATTGGCCGCACCCAAAACCGTATCGCCCTCATCGGGCGTAAAGCTCTCGCCCTCGCGCACCGCGACGAGCGTCACGATCGGCGTATTGCTGTCGCCGGCAAGATAGATGCATAGCGTGCTGCCATTCTGCCAAGTCTCGACCTTGCCGTACCACTCGACGGGGATATCGAGCTGGTAAAGGTCGGTTGCCTTGTGACGGGCGTCGGCATCACGGGCCACCTGTGCCTTTTGCGCGCTCACGGCATTGACGGCGGCGTCGCGCCGCGCGGTTGCCGCCTGCTGGAGTACCTTGGCGGTGGCGGCGGAGCTCGCGCCTCCCTCCTCGGCATATTTGGCGGCGGCATCGATCTGGTCGTCGGTTACCGTGTCGGCCGAAGGCACCTTGAGCTTAAAGGTAGCCTGGGCACTTAAATCCTGTCCATCGCTCTTAACGGTGACCTGCGTCTTGGTGGTCGGGACGGTATAGATGGTGCCGTCGGCCGCGATGGGGGAGGCAGCGATGGAGAGCGTGTAATCGCCGGGCAGCAGTTTGATGCCGCGGCCGTGCTCGTCAACATAGAGCGTTTCGCTCACGGAGGAGCCGTCAGAATCCTGGCCGCTCACCTGTACGGGAATCTTGGAGCCGGCGGAACAGTCGAGCCCCGCGGCATGTACGCCAATCTGCACCGACATCATCGTGTGGGCATTGGCGACGGTGATGACAGCCTGCTCTTGCCGGTATCCGTTCCAGGCAGCATAGCCTGCGCCGCCGGCGACGAGCGCGACGGCCACAACGCCGGCAACCATCAGGTTGCGGCGCTTGGGCGACATCTTACGATGACGAACCTCGGCTTCGCGTGCCGAAGGAACGGACGGCAGGGGAATATCGCCCATGGCGATGGTCTCGTCCACGGCAGGTGCAGAGCCTAAGCCAGGGAGCTCGCGGGTCAGCGAATCTTCGGCCGGTAAGCCGTCGAGCAAGATGGTTTCCTCGCTCGTGTCGGATTCGGGCTGGTCGTCGGTCTCACATTCGGATTCCTCGTGCCCCGCCTCGTCTTCGGTGGGCGCGGCGCCATCGTCTTTTGCATCCTGATCATCGGACTGCGCTTTGGCTTCCGGCTCATCCTGCACATCAACGCCCGAATCGTCAAACGCAATCTCATCGAGTGAAATCCGGTCTAAGCTCTCCAAGGCCTCAGCGCAAGCTTCTGCATCTTGGGCCGCATCCTCTTGACCCATCGTCTCATCTTTCATATATCCCCCAAGCTCAATATCGGGACAACAATGTACCCAAAAACGGGACCCCATAGAGCCGCCGCATGATTTGAAATCCGATTTTATATATGCGCATGTTTTTGAATAGATGAATAAGGCGCAACGACAAAAGCCCCCGAAAAGCGAGCGAAACGCTTTTCGGGGGCTCTGCGAGGCAACCGATTGAAAATCTGGCAGGCGGGCCTATGCCCAAGTGCCAACAGCGACCAGCGCGTTACTCGGCGTGCGCGTAATCAACCTTGGCGCGGCGGGCGGTGGCCTTCTCCCAATCGCTGGTGCCCTCAAAGACATCCTGCTTGTAGGGGTTGCGGCCGAGCTTCTTGGCGCGGTAGGCGATGTAGATGATCGCGGCGACGTTGGCGACCAGTGCGGCGATTGAGACCGCGGTAGCGGCGCCGGGGTCGAGCGTGGAGTGGGTCACAAAGATGGACTCCTCCTGGAAGTACGGGAACACCTGGGCAAACATGCACCAAATAGCCAGCGTAAAGGCGCGGTTCTGGATCCAGCCGCCCTTGTTCCAGATAAAGGCGGCGACGGTGGGCGCCAACAGCAGCGCAAAGCCGCAGAACCAGGAGTGGGTGGGCAGGCAGTTGTAGGTGTAGCAGAAGTTCCAGATATCGTAGGCGATGATGTAGACCCAGGTCATGTCGGGCCACAGCATGTCGGTCTTGTCCTCGGATGCGTAGACGCTCCACCAACCGGTCATGCAGAAGATGTTGATGATACCGGCGATGCCGTTGAACACGTTGTTCCAGCCGGCCAGCTGCGTAGCACCTTCGGAGGTGACCCAGGTGGACTCGCCCAGGACAAAGAAGTGATAGGCGCTCTCGAAATCGGACACGACGGCGATCATGATGTTGATGGCGACGATCACAAACGGCCACGCGCGGAACCAATGCGCCTTGCCGATCTTTCCCCACTGGTACTTAATGGCAATGAAGCCCCAGCAACCGGCCAGCGCCGCGTATACCTTGGCGTAGTGGAACCAGCTGTTCTGGTACACATGGGTGGGGTTGGTGAGCGCCCACTCGGCACCCTGCGAAACACCGACGGCGATGGCGACACAGTAGATGGTCATGGCCAGCGGAGCCACGCCAAAGATGATTGCCGCGCCCAGCTTGGTGCGGCGGCCGACCTCGTTGAGCACGATCAGGCCAATAAAGACCATGGCCCAGCCGGCCCAGTGGATAAGGGTATCGCTACCCCAAACATCGAACAGCATGCTGCTCTCCTTTCACACGCCCGCGGCCCCTCTTCTGATCGCGGGCAGTTTGGCCAAATGTTGTCAGTTCTGGGGCTTGCGCTCCGGATACTTGGCGGTATAGCCCTCGATGTGGAGTGTCGAGGCGATGATTTCCTTGACCGTCTCGTCGGGCACATCGGGGTGCGTGCGGATATACATCAAAAGACCCATGATGAGGGTGTAGAACGTTTCGTAGACATGGTCGATGCGCAGCTCGTGGTGGGCGACAAAATCCACCACGGTGGTGTCGCAGATATACTGCGCCACACGCTGGACCACGTTGTGCAAAAAGCCGCCGTAGAGCGCGCCGCTGTTGGAGGTCAGAGTGTGCGGCAGTTCGTGGCCGCTGGCGACCAGGCGCTTAAAGAGCGGGGCGACGGTGTCGAGCGCGCCCTCGATATCACCGACGGTGCGGTTGGCATTCCACTGCTCGAGCTCGGAGATAAAACCGTCGATTGCCTCGTCCATGACGGCGGTGACGGCGGCGTCCATGTCGGCGAAGTAGTGGTAGAACAATGAACGCGTGCAGCCGGCTCGCTTGGTCACGGCCGATACCGATAGGTGGGACACGCCCAGCTCGGAGCTTACGGTGCGCACGGCATCGAGGATCTCGCGACGGCGTTCGTCGCCCGTCAGGCGCTTTGCCGCGCTATCGGATGCGGGGACGGCATCGACCACAGAGGTACCTGCTGTGTTGTTGCCCATGTTTTGCCGCCTTTCATCCTCTTTTGCCTGACCGTTCGCCTAACAGTCTTGAATATTGTTGACGGTTCGTCAATACTATTTTTGACACAATGTCAACAATGGCGGGTGAACGGCATGGGGGCATGCCTGGCCTGCAAAAAAAGAGGGGCGCCGCGGTCTCGCCGGGCTGTGGCAAGAGAAGGGACAACCATGATTCTCAACGGACCGGGGATTAGTTACACCGAGCCCGACATCGGTTCGGAGTTCGTGCCGCCGCTGCCGGAGCATCCGCGCGAGGCCATCGTCAAGCTATGCGAGCACTGCACCAACCGTCTGCTGCATCGCGATGAGCTGCTGGGCTACGAGTACTGGTCGTTTGCCGAGGCCGCAACCGACGAGCAGGCCGAAGTGCTCTGCAAGATGAAGATGCGCCGTCCCTATACGCTGCCCGAGATGGTCAAGCTCACCAGCATGCCCGAAGCCGATATCGAGAAGATGCTCGACGACATGAGCTACACAGGTCTGCTCGAGTACAACTGGGAAAACCCCGAGCGCGCCAAGCAGTGGGTGCTGCCCATGCTGGTGCCGGGTTCCGCCGAGTTCCTCAACATGCGCGTGAGCCAGCTCGAGGAGCACCCGGTCTATGCCAAGTTCTTTGAGCAGGCGTCCAAGGGACCGCTGTCCAAGGCCACGCCGATGGTGCCGCCCGGAGGCGCCGGCATCGGCATGCACGTCATTCCGGTCGAGAAGGCCATCGACGCCGCGAGCACCTCGGTGCCGATCGAGCATATCGAGCACTGGCTCGACAAATACGAGGGTAAGTATGCCGCCAGCACCTGCAGCTGCCGCGCGAGCCGTCGCGTGATGGGCGAGGGTTGCGCCGACGACCCGGCCGATTGGTGCATCGCCGTGGGCGATATGGCCGATTACGTGGTTGAGACCGACCGCGGCCATTATGTAACGCGCGACGAGGTCTACGACATCCTGCGCCAGGCCGAGGACAACGGCTTTGTGCACCAGATCACCAATATCGACGGCGAGAACAAGATCTTCGCCATCTGCAACTGCAACGTCAACGTGTGCTATGCCCTGCGCACCTCGCAGCTGTTCAACACGCCCAACCTGTCGCGCTCGGCCTATGTCGCCAAGGTCGAGAAGGACAAGTGCGTTGCCTGCGGTCGCTGCGTTGAGGTGTGCCCGGCCGGCGCCGCCAAGCTCGGCCAGAAGCTCTGCAGCAAAAAGGCCGGCGGACAGGTGCCCGAGTATCCGCGCCAGGAGCTGCCCGACGCCACCAAATGGGATCACACCAAGTGGTCGCCCAACTACCGCAACGACAACCGTATCGAGACGCATGAGTCCGGCACCGCTCCCTGCAAGACGGCCTGCCCCGCGCACGTTGCCGTTCAGGGCTATTTGAGGCTCGCGGCTCAGGGTCGCTATGACGAGGCCCTAGCACTCATTAAGCGCGAGAACCCGCTGCCCGCTATCTGCGGCCGTGTGTGCAACCGACGCTGTGAGGATGTCTGCACCCGCGGCCGTGTGGACGCCGCCGTGGCTATCGACGAGGTCAAGAAGTTCATCGCCCAGCGCGATCTGGACGCCGCGACCCGCTATGTCCCACCTGTGGTGACCCCGACACGTGCTGGCGGCTTTGATCAGAAGATTGCCATCATCGGCGCCGGTCCGGCCGGTCTGTCTTGCGCCTTCTATCTGGCCGAGAAGGGCTACAAGCCCGTCGTGTTCGAGAAGAACGAGCGCCCGGGCGGCATGCTCACCTACGGCATTCCCAGCTTTAAGCTGCAGAAGGACGTCATCGAGGCTGAGGTCGAGGTTATTCGCCTGATGGGTGCCGAGTTCCGCTATGGCGTGGAGGTCGGTCGCGACGTGACGCTCGACGAGCTGCGCGCGCAGGGCTTTAAGGCCTTCTACGTTGCCATTGGCTGCCAGGGCGGCCGCCTTGCCGGCATTCCGGGCGAGGATGCCGAGGACGTGACCGTGGCCGTCGACTTCCTTCGCGAGGTTAACAGCGGCAAGATCGATACCCTGTCCGGCCGCACCATTGTAGTGGGCGGCGGCAACGTGGCCATCGACGTTGCCCGCAACGCCTGCCGTTTGGGTTCCGAGCACGTTGAGATGTTCTGCCTGGAGAGCGAGGCTCAGATGCCCGCCAGCGAGGAGGAGCGTCGCGAGGCCGTTGAGGACGGCGCTCACATCAGCTGCGGCTGGGGCCCCAAGGAGATTCACCTAGACGAGGCCGGTCATGTGTGCGGTATCACCTTCAAGCGCTGCACGCGTGTCTTTGACGACGAGGGCCGTTTTGCGCCCGAGTACGACGAGAGCGATCTGCGCCGTGTCGATGCCGACCGTGTCGTCATGTCGATTGGCCAGTCCATTGTGTGGGGCGACCTGCTGGCTGGCTCCAAGGTGGAGCTCGGCCGCGGCCAGGGTGCCCTTGCCGATCCCCAGACCTACCAGACCGCCGAACCCGACATCTTTGTGGGTGGTGACGTCTACACTGGCCCCAGCTTTGCCATCGACGCTATCGCCGCCGGCCACGAGGCCGCGGTGTCCATCCATCGCTTTGTGCAGCCGGGCTCCACGCTCACCATCGGCCGCAATCAGCGCCGCTACACCGCGCTCGACCGCGACGACGTTGTGCTCGAGAGCTACGACAACGCGAGCCGCGAGGTTGCCCACGTGGACCGCGAACGCGAGAAGGCTGCGCCGTTTAGCGAGTATGTTGAGACCTTTACCGAGGAGCAGGTGCGCGCCGAGACCGCCCGCTGCCTGGGCTGCGGCGCCTCGATCGTCGACCCCAACAAGTGCATCGGCTGCGGCCTGTGCACCACCAAGTGCGCGTTTGACGCTATCCATCTGGATCGCGACCGCCCCGAGTGCTCCACGATGGTCAAATACGAGCAAAAGCTCCCAAGCCTGGGCAAGTACGCGCTCAAGCGCGCCATCAAGATTAAGTTCGGTCGCAAGTAAGTAGCCATAACGGGAACGGCGGAAGAAAAAGTGCATGAATTGGGGATCGTTTACCACATCATTCGCGATGTCGAGAATGTAGCGCGCGCTCATGGCGTGCGTCGCGTTTCGAGCGTAACGTTGCTGTTGGGCGAGGTCTCGGGCGTCGTTCCCGACTTGCTGCTCGACGCTTGGCGCTGGGCAGCAGATAAAAAGCCTATCGCGCAGGGCGCGGAGCTTGTTGTGGAGCCCGTCGAGGCTGTGACGCATTGCGAGGCATGTGGCCGCGACTACGCGACGGTCGAGCACGGCAAGACCTGTCCCCATTGCGGTAGCGGCGAGACATACCTGCTGCAGGGCCAAGAGGTCATGATCAAACAGATCGAGACCCCCGAAGAGGATCCGGCAGACGCTGCTCCTGACGGCCTCTCCGACGCCCCCGACGCCGTCGACGCCGCCAACCCCCTCCACATCGCCTAGGATTCCCTATAAGTTGCGGTGAAATAGTTCCTAGATTCAGCCTTCTGGCTCTTAAACAAGAACTATTCCACCGCAACTATTTTGAGTGGTTTCATAGACCATAAGTCACGAAAATAGTCAAGCCATGTCTGTTTAAACAAAATAGCGGCAGTACAAGCGCATTCGCGCTTGCCTAAAATCAATATTAATGAACAGCCTGCTTGTATCTGTAAAATGCATGGCTTGATGAGCGACGCCTTGTCGTGTAATGAGTCAAAAAGCAGTAACGTAATCAACTTGTAACAAACCTAGACGTTTAAACAAATAATCCAACCTTTTGCGGATTTAGCTATAATTCCACAAACCAAACAGCTATACTCCTTTCATGTCGTGTAGGAAATACGTAGACAAAAAGGAGGTTATGTGATGGTAAGTATTGTTCTTGCTAGCCACGGGGACTTGGCAGCTGGAATCAAGCAGACGGGCTCGATGGTCTTTGGCGATCAGCCGTCTGTTGCCGTGGTCTCGCTCGAGCCGAGCATGGGCCCCGACGACTTCCGTGCCAAGGTCGAGGAAGCAGTCGCTTCCTTCGAGGACCAGGAGCAGGTGCTCTTCCTCGTTGATCTGTGGGGCGGCACGCCGTTCAACCAGATCAGCGGGCTCATCGAGGGCCACGATTCCTGGGCTATCGTCACCGGTGTCAACCTGCCTATGCTCATCGAGGCATATTCGCAGCGCTTTGACGCAAAGAACACTGCACATGCGATCGCAAAACATCTCGTGACTGAGGCTAAGGCTGGCGTGCGCGTCAAGCCCGAGTCTCTGGAGCCCGAGGAGAAGAAGCCGGCTGCAGCCGCCGCTGCTCCTGCAGGTGCCATCCCTCCGGGAACGGTCATCGGCGATGGGCACATCAAGATCGCCCACGTCCGTATCGACACCCGTCTGCTTCATGGTCAGGTGGCCACCACGTGGACCAAGCAGATCAACCCCAACCGCATCATCGTGGTTTCCGACGGCGTTGCTCACGACGAGCTCCGCAAGACCATGATCGAGCAGGCTGCCCCTCCGGGAGTCCATGCCAACGTCGTTCCCATCAAGAAGATGGCCGAGGTCGTCAAGGACACGCGCTTTGGTGACACCAAGGCCATGCTGCTCTTTGAGAACCCGCAGGATCTGCTCAAGGCCATCGAGGCCGGCGTCGACATCAAGGAAGTCAACATCGGTTCCATGGCTCACTCCAAGGGCAAGGTCGTCGTCACCAACGCCGTCGCTATGGGCGATGACGACGTTAAGACTCTCGAGGCTCTCAAGGCCAAGGGCGTCAAGTTCGAGGTCCGCAAGGTTCCTTCGGATTCCTCCGAGGATCTCGACGCCATGTTGAAGAAAGCTAAGGCCGAACTGGCCGCTCAAGCATAGTAAAGGAGGGTCCGATACATGTCTGCAATCACTATTCTGCTTGTTGCGATTGTCGCGTTGCTTGCCGGTATGGAAGGCATTCTGGATGAGTTCCAGTTCCATCAGCCGCTCGTGGCATGCACGCTTATCGGTCTCGTAACCGGTCACCTTCAGGAGGGCATCCTCCTGGGCGGTTCGCTCCAGATGATGGCCCTTGGCTGGGCTAACGTTGGCGCCGCTGTCGCGCCTGACGCCGCTCTGGCCTCGGTCGCTTCTTCGATCATCATGGTGCTCGCCCTCAACGGTGGCGCCACTGATTCGGCAAAGGCCGTTACCGCCGCCATCGCCGTCGCCGTCCCGCTGTCGGTCGCTGGTCTGTTCCTGACCATGATCTGCCGTACCATTGCTACCGCTATCGCTCACGCCATGGACGGTTGCGCCGAGAAGGGCGACTTCTCCGGCATCGAGCGCTGGCAGTATGCTGCCATCCTCATGCAGGGCCTTCGTATCGCCATCCCGGCAGTGCTTCTGTGCGTCATCCCGGCCGAGGCCGTTACCAACGCGCTTAACGCTATGCCCGACTGGCTGTCCGGCGGTATGGCTGTCGGCGGCGGCATGGTCGCTTCCGTCGGTTACGCCATGGTCATCAACATGATGGCCACCAAGGAGACCTGGCCGTTCTTCGTCCTCGGCTTTGTCCTTGCTGCCATCCCTCAGCTCACGCTGATCGCCCTTGGTCTCATCGGCATCTCCCTTGCCCTCATCTACCTTGGCCTTAAGGATCTGGCCAAGCAGGGTGGCGGCATGGGCGGTGGCTCCGGCGACCCGCTCGGCGACATTCTGAACGATTACGAGTAGGAGGGGAGTGATACATATGGCAGAGAACAAGATTCAGCTCACCAAGGCTGACCGCAAGAAGGTTTGCTTCCGTCATCAGTTCCTTCAGGGCTCGTGGAACTACGAGCGTATGCAGAACGGCGGCTGGTGCTTCGCAATGATCCCTGCGATCAAGAAGCTCTACACCAGCAAGGATGACCAGATTGCCGCTCTTAAGCGCCACCTGGAGTTCTATAACACCCACCCCTATGTTTCCGCCCCCGTCATTGGCGTTACCCTCGCCCTCGAGGAGGAGCGCGCCAACGGTGCTCCGATCGATGACGTCGCCATCCAGGGCGTCAAGGTCGGTATGATGGGCCCGCTCGCCGGCGTCGGTGACCCCGTCTTCTGGTTCACCCTTCGCCCGATTCTGGGCGCTCTGGGCGCTTCCCTGGCCCTGTCCGGCAGCATCGCCGGTCCGTTGCTGTTCTTCTTCGCGTGGAACATCATCCGTTACGCCTTCCTGTGGTACACGCAGGAGTTTGGCTACAAGGTCGGCTCCTCCATCGCCAAGGACCTCTCCGGTGGTCTGATGGGCAAGGTCACCGAGGGCGCTTCCATCCTGGGTATGTTCATCATCGGCGCCCTGGTCGAGCGCTGGGTGTCCATTTCCTTCACCCCGATCGTCTCCACGGTCAAGCAGTCTGCTGGCGCCTTTATCGACTGGGCTAGCCTGCCCTCCGGTTCCGAGGGTATCAAGGAAGCGCTGACGATGTACAACTCCGTCGGTGCTACCGCCCTTGATCAGATGAAGGTCACCACGCTTCAGGCCAACCTCGATCAGCTCATCCCCGGCCTTGCCGCCGTGTGCCTGACCCTGCTGGTCTGCAAGCTCCTCAAGAAGAAGGTCAGCCCGATCGTCATCATCCTGGCTCTCTTCGCCGTCGGCATCATCGGTCGCTTCTGCGGCTTCATGTAAGTACGCTTCGGCTTAAGACCGAGAATTGCTAGGCAAGGGCTTTTGAGCCATTGAAACGGACCGCACCCGGTGGGTACACTGGATGCGGTCCGATTGTTTTATTTGGAGGGCGAGGCGCGCATGGCGCAATCTCAGAACAGCACGGTCGATCTGGCAACGCCGGCAACCTGCCTGATGGGGCTTACCAGCCACGGTAACGTGATGGTGGGCAATAAGGCGTTCGAGTATTACAACGAGCGCAATCCCGAGGATTTTATTCAGATCCCGTGGGACGAGGTCGACTATATTGCCGCCGAGGTTTTACGCGGCACCAAGAAGATCACTCGTTTTGCCATCTTCACCAAGGACAACGGTCACTTTACGTTTTCGACGCGCGACGACAAAGAGACGCTTCGTGCTGTCCGCAAGTACGTCGACGAGGATAAGCTCGTGCGTTCGCCCGACTTTATCGATGTGACTGCCAAGGGCGCCAAGAGCATCCCCTCCGTTATCAAAAACCTCTTCCACAAAGGCAACTAGTCGCCTGCGACGTTCTTAAACGACTAATCATTAAAGAACGTCGCAGATGACTGTCTCGAAGAGCGGCTATGCGCTGCATGGTAGTTGCGCAAATCTGCTACACTAGTACAACATGCCTCCGTAGCTCAGGGGATAGAGCACCGCTCTCCTAAAGCGGGTGTCGACGGTTCGAATCCGCCCGGGGGCACCACAAAAAACAGCAGGTCAAAGGCTATATACCTCTGACCTGCTTTTATTTTGGGTCGATTTGCTTTTGAGCTGTGCCCCAAATATGCCCCAAACTCGGGACTTTTCCGTTTTTCGGCCCCTTTTCGCCCTAGCTATCCTGCGGGTTCCCGTTCGCCTCTCGCCCTTCACGCAACGCGCGTAATTTCTTGTTCACGCGGTGGGTACTCGAGTAATAGCCTTGGCGTTCCCGCCATACGTCCGCGTATCGGCGCTCCTCGTCCGCGAGTTCGGCGCGCGCCCTCTCGTCTCGTCGCTTTGCCCTGTCCCTGTTCAGTTCTAGGCTACAGACCCTGCACCATCCACGGCGCGGGTTCAGGGGGCTGTGGGTGACGCATCCGCATTTGGGGCACACGTGCGACTGCATGAGGCTCACACCGTATCGGCTCGCGGTATTCCTAACGGATGCCTCTGTGCGCCCCAGCGCCTCCGCTACCGCCTCCAAGCCGTCCCCCGCGTGGTCGAATAGATACGTTACTTCCCACTGACTCCAGCGTTTCATAGGGCCTCCCGTGTCCTGTTCCCTGCCAAGTGTAGCGCCCCCCTCGGAAAGCGCCGCCACGCGCTCGCGCCCCTAGCGTTGCGCGGTATTGCCTTTAGCGTTGCAAGGCGGTTTCGTTGCTATGGGCCGAATGCCTTTAGCGGCTCGGGGCCGCTGCCCTTAGCGGATCGCCTCGCGTTTCGGTGCCGCCCCGCCATGCCCCCCCGAACTTTCCAATTTCGCCGTGATATTCGCGTGGGTCTGGGGCGCGCGGTGGGGGGCAAAGCGCCTTGATTTTCAGAGGGGGTAGCCCCTTTGCATGAAAAGGCCCCAGCCGAATGACTAGGGCCTCGTTCAAAGCTCGCCGCTCGTTAGTTGTTCATCGTTAAAGAGCATCGGCCTCGCCTCCAATCAGTAGAGAACGCCGCACCATCCAGCTACCGCCGCCAACTGCTCGGCTTGGCTCTCCGTGCCCTCGATGATTCCCGCTAGGTCGAAGGCGTCCCCCGACTTGCCGCAAACGGAACACCGCCAACGGTTGCCGTTGCCGACGGGCTGGAGCGCGCGGCCCCCTCTCTGCCCCTCGCGGTGCTTGCAGGCGGGGCAGGCGTAGGGGCGCGCTGACTCTGGGCGAAGGTGAAAAGCTATAAAGTCTGCTTGCGTCCTGCTCGCCCTCTTGAGGGGTGATCCGATTCCAGCGTCCATGGGAGCGCGCTTCTTCCTATTACTTGTTGTTATTTATTACCTTCTTATGGGGGCACCTTCGAAGGTAATCCTTTGGTGCCGTCGAAGGTAACCCTTTGCGTCCGTCGAAGGTAACCCTTTTGATTTCGAAGGTAACCCTTTCCCTTGGCTAAAGCCCCCTTTTAGGTTTGCTAAAGCCCCCTTTGGAGTTTGTTAAAGGCCCCTTTAGTGCCGCGTGGTATTCGCTCGGCTCGCGGCCCAATCGGGCGGTGCCCCTGCGGGTTCGGCTCTTGTCGGCGGGGGCTTGTCCGCGTTTCCTTCGGGCCACGGGTTGCGGGGCATTATGGCGTATAACGTCGCTCGGCCCCTGTGGCCCTCTTGGTGAACTTCGATAAGCCCTGCGTCCTTGAGGCGATCTACCGCCCTTTTTACGGCGGCTTCGCTCAACCCCAGTTCCTCGCACATCTGCTTGCGGCTGTACGAGGCGAAGGCACGCCTCTCCCCGTTCTCGTCGTAGGCGAATTCGAGGCGTTCGCAAAGGAGCATGAATACCGCCGCGCCTGTGCCGCCAAGCCTCTTGGCCTTGCAAAGCTCCCGTATCCAATCGTGGTAAACGGTCGCGTAGGCGCCTTTTCTGCTCTCGCCCCATGCCATAGGCTATGACAGCCCCAGCAGTGCAAAGGATAGGTCGCGGCAAATGCGGATGCTGCCGCGAACCTTTACGGTCTTTAGCTCCCCGTCCTCGCACATCCTGTAGACGGTTCTCATGCTCACGTTGAAAGCCTCGGCCCATTCGTTGGGCGTGGCAAGTTCGGGGAGCGTGGATAGAGTTGCGCCCTTGTTGGTTTGTGCCGTGTTTTGCATCGTTTGTAGCCTCCTGCTTCGTTGTGTCTAGCGTGTACGTCTCGGGACTATACACGAACAAAACAGCAGGTAGACGCGTTGCACTTCGGCGTGAATGTAAACCTAAACGCCCCTAGCGTGCGCATTTTGGCGGCTTTTGCTTAACGCTTCGGCGGCTAGCCGTCTGGAGTGTAAACCTAATTCGCTCCAAACGGCGCTAGATGCCATGAAAAGCGGGCCGTTAGGTTTACGTGCGCTTCTTCGGCGTCGCCCTACGACTCCACCGCTTCATCACATTTGCTGCCGCTCATCGCACCTGCCGCGTCTTGGGCCTGTTGCTCCAGTTGCCGAGCGGCTTCGGTTATCTTCCTCGTGAGCTTTGCGTCCCGTGCTGGGCTGTCGCGCTCCATTTCGGCTATTGCCATGCGGTCGGCCTCGGGCAGTTGCCCAATGAGTGCCGCGCGCGCCGCCTCGGGGTGTGCGCTAGCGTCCTTGTCCGTGATTCCCGCCGCCTCCGCTGCGTTCTTTAGGTCGTAATGCAGGGGGCCGCACTCGAATACGGCGGCTAGGTAGTCGCGTGCGATACGCGGCTCCGTCTCGCCCCGTTCCGTGGCGTCCTTGAGCATGGTAGCGGCTAGCGCGGACAGATAGGCGCGCTCGCGTTCGGGCAGGGCGGTATACGCGTAGAGTATCCCAGCCGTTCCGTAGGGCGCTGGGGCGCTAGGGTGCTCCTTGTGGATCGCGCTAAGCTCGGGCAGTAGGGAGTCGATGCCTCCCGCCCTCATAACCACATCATCGAACACGTGCGGGCCAGTGTCGCACGCGTTCGCTATATCTGCCCAGTATTTGGCGGGTATTTTTGAGGGTTCCTTGAGGTACTTCGTTGCCGTTTGCCTTGAAGTGCCGCATATCCTCCCCAGCTTCTTGGCGCTTATCCCAGCGCCCTCAATCAGCGCGCGCAACGCCTCCGCGTTCTTCGGCTCGGCGGCTATCTTCTCGGTGGGTTTCGCGCCCATTCCACGCCCCCTAGTCCAGATCGCACTCGTCGAGCGCGGCTAGTGCCTCGTCCATGCCCTTTGAGATGATCTGCCCCAGTGTCGCTATAGCGCATCCGTCCATCGTCTCGTTGCAGTTGATTTTCTCCATCAGCTCGCCGACATATGAGACTCTGAACGCCGCCTCATAGAAACGCTTGAGTGCTGCCGCCTTCTTATCGTCCTTACTGTCCACTTCCCGCTCCTTTGCTCTGTTGCTTTGGTTCGATTGAAAACGCGCCCCTGGGGGGCATTCTGCGGCTCTGCCGCCCATTCCTCCGTTGCCCCGCTACGCCTCCGTGCCCGTCGGCTTCAGCTCCAAGACCTCGGCGGTGGGTGTGGGTGCCGTCATGGTCTTTGCCACCGCGTCCATAGCCCTGCGCGTCGCGTCTGGGTCGGCGCTCGCGTAGATATTCAGGGTCATTGCCGCGTTCGCGTGCCCGAGGATGCTCGAAACGCTCTTCACGTCGACTCCGTTTGCAATCGCCTTGGTTGCGAAGGTGTGCCTCAAGTCGTGGAACGTCGGCGGTTTCCCCTGCGTCCCGATCAGGTTCAGGCGCTTCACGCGTCGGTCGAAGGCGCGGTATAGGTGGCGCGGGTCTGCAAAGCTGCCGTCGATTTCTCCTATCACGAACATGCGCGCGTCAAATGAGACTCCAGCCTCCAGACAGCCCGCTTTCATGGCTCGCCTACGCTGCTCCAGCAGTTCGACCAACGGCGCGGGTATCGGTATCTCCCTTCGGCTACCGCCCGTCTTGGGTTCCTTGATATACGAACTATCCCCGTCCCTTCCCACGGCCTCGCGCACCCTTATGATGCCGTTCGAAGTGTCGACGTTGCGCCACCTTAGGCCGCATATCTCGCCCTGCCGCATCCCCGTAAACAGCGCAATGATGATTCCCAGCTTGAGCGCCGCGCTCTCGTTGCCGCTCACGGCGGGGGCGGGGCTTGCTAGGTCTTGGATAAGGCGCGCTATCTCGGCTTGCCCGAGGGCGTTCGGCTCCTTCTTGGGCGTTTTGAGTTTCTTCGTCCTATCGACGGGGTTGAATGGGATACGGCGGTTCAGGTATGCGTCCTGCATCGCCGATTTGAGCAACACGCGCGCGTCGTTCACCGACGCGGGGGAGAGGTCTTTGCTAAGTCGGTTCATCCAAGAGGTGATCATGTCGGGCGTTAGGTCGATGAGCCGAACGCTCCCCAGCCCCTCGCGAATGTACTTGGTCCTCCGCCTGTAGCCCGCTATGGTCGATTTCTCCGCGCGCCCCTCTTTGGAGCAAATGAAAGCGTCCACGTACTCGGCTACCGTCTCGGCGGGTCTTGGCCCCGCCTCGGCGTTCTCGTTCAGCTCGTCCACCCACTCGGCGGCTAGCCTCTTGGCCTCGCGCTTGCCGCCGACCTTGAAAACGCGGCTTTTCTCCCGTAGGCGGGTGACGGGCTGACCGTCTTCCGTGTACTCGCCCGTGGGGGTTCGGTAGGTCGCGCGTGCTCTCCATCCATCGCGGAAAGCGTAGACGGTTCCCCCCTTGAGGGTGTATTTGGGTTCGGTCATTGCCCCTCCAAGCCTCTGTGCCCCATTTGTGCCCTAAACTTTGGCGCAAATACAGTCTATCAGAGTCAAACGTTGACAGCGCTTGGCAAAGAAACAGCAGGTAGATGGCTAGCGCGGTCAAGTGGGGTCACACGGGGTCAAACACTCCTAAAGCGGGTGTCGACGGCTCGAATCCGCCCGGGGGCACCAGAAGATTATGACGGCGTCGCGAGAGCGGCGCCGTTTCTGGTTTGTGGGGGCCGTCGGCGGATTCGAGCCGTCGACACCCGCGTCACCAATTTCCCGCGGGGGGAGTTTTCGAATCCGCCCGGGGGCACCAGAGGAATATCGAGCCCGGTACCGCTACGGTGCCGGGCTCTTCTGGTTCAATGCCATGTCAAAAACGAAGCGCCCGCTTGCTGGGGGAGCAAGCGGGCGCCTGTGAGCGAATATGTTTGCGGCGAGAGCCGTGATGAGCGGTGGGGTGGCGACTAGTTGGTCGTACCGGAATCGTCACCCGTGCCCGAGCCAGAGCCCGAACCCGAGCCAGAAAGTGCGACCGTCAGCGTAATCGTGCTGTCGGTGGACTGCTTGCCAGTGGGGGAGACGCCCGTAACGGTGGCATCCTCGTTACCGCTTACGGGATTGCCGTTCTGGTCACAGAAGCCGATGTTATAGAAACCGGCGTTGTTGAGCGCGGTGACGGCGGCGGAGATGCTCTTGCCGTACAGGTTGCCCGGAACACTGGCCTTGCCGGACTTCTTGGCAATGACGACGGTAATCGTGGCGCCGGGCTTCTGCTTGCCACTGGGGTTCCAGCTGATCACGGTGCCCTCGGTAACCGAGTCGTTCTCCTGGTAGCTAACGTCGACGCCAAAGCCTGCCATATCGAGGGCGTTGCGCGCCTGGGCCTCTGTCATGTCGGTCAGATCGGGGACGGACGTGGTATCCGGGCCGCTCGAGACCTTGTACGAGATGGTCGTGCCCTTCGCGACTTCCTTACCGGCTTCGGTGCCCTGCTCAAAGACCTGGCCCTCATCGGCCTCGTTGGCCTCCTCGGAGGCGTTGCCCTTCAGGCCAACGCTTGCCAGCGCGGCCTCGGCCTGGTCCTTGGTCAGGCCGACAAGCCGGGGAACCTCAACCTTCTCGGAGGGCTTGGGACCCTTGGAGATTACCAGGTTCACCTTGGTGCCCTTGGCCTTCTTGGTGTTGCCGTTGGGCGTCTGCTCGGCGACCTTGCCCTCGTCGACATCGTCGTTGTAGCTTTGGTCGATGGTGCCGACCTCGAGGCCGGCTTCCTTGATCAGCTCGACGGCAGTCTGCTGGTCCTTGCCCAGCACATCGGGCACGGTGACCTGCTCGCCGCCAAAGAGTCCTGTGGCAAAGGCCACCACGATGCCGATGACGGCAACGGCTGCCACCACGGCGGCGATGATCTTGTTCTTGTTGGATTTGGGCTTTTCGACCTCGTAGGAGCCGGTGGAGCCCGAAACCGAGCTACGGGCGGTATTCTGGCCGCTCACGCCCGAGACGGGACGCACCATGGCGCGCGTCTGATCGGAAAGCTCGCGAGTCTTGGTGGCGCCCAGCTCACCGGGGGCACCGATGATGCGCGTGGGCTCCGAGACGTTGACGGCACGGCCCGACAGGTAGCTGTTGAGCACCTGACGAAGCTCGTCGGCGGTCTGGAAGCGGTTTGCCGGGTCCTTCTCCATGCACTTGAGGATGATGCGCTCAAGGTCGGCGTCGACACCGGAGTTGATCTGGCTCGGCGGAATAGGCAGCTCGTTGACTTGCTTGAGTGCGACCGAGATGGCGTCGTCACCGTCAAAGGGAACGCGGCCGGTGGCGCACTCGTACATCACGACGCCCAGCGAGTAGATATCCGAGGTGGGGCCGAGGTCCTGACCGCGGGTCTGCTCGGGGCTGACGTAGTGGGCGGTTCCCAGCACGTTGTTGTCTTGCGTGAGGTGGCTGTTCTTGGCGCGCGCGATGCCAAAGTCCATCACCTTGATGTTGCCGTCGGGCAGCACCATGATGTTCTGCGGCTTAATGTCGCGGTGGATGATCTCGTGCTTGTGGGCGACCGAAAGCGCGGAGCTGATCTGCGAGCCGATCTGGGCGACCTTCTTGGGGTCGAGGGCGCCGTGGCTCTTGATGCCGCTCTTAAGGTCGGTGCCGCGCAGGTACTCCATGACGATGTAATAGGTGTCGCCGTCCTTGCCCCAATCGTAGACGCCCACGATATAGGGGGAGGAGAGACCGGCTGCTGCCTGGGCCTCCTGCTTAAAGCGTGCGGCGAAGGTTGCGTCGCCAGCATACTGCGGCAGCATGATCTTGACGGCAACCGTGCGGTCGAGGACCTGGTCCTGTGCACGGTAGACGGTCGCCATGCCGCCTGTTCCCACCTTATCCTTGAGGAGGTATCTTCCCCCGAGGACCCTCTGTTCCATTCCTGCTCCTAACATAACTATTCGCTCAACGATGTGTGTAGTACCTACGATGTGGCCGCTGGGGCCGTGTGGCGCGTTGCCGCTAACTCTTCGGCCGCGGCGCGCCTCGGGTGTCCGATTCGATCATGGGCATCACGCTCCCTGTGCGGCAAGCGCCGCGGTCAGGACGATACCGGCGATCTTGGCGGCCTTGACGTCATGCTTGTCGAAATCCTCCAAGGCCACCGAGATGGCGACCGTGGGTGAATCGTAAGGTGCAAAGCCAACGAACATCGAGTTGACGTTGGTGCCGCCGGTCTCGGCCGAGCCGGTCTTGCCGGCGACCTTGACGCCGGGGATCTGGGCATCGGTGCCGGTGCCGGACTGGACGACGGCAAGCATGGCCTGCTTGACCTGGTCGGCCGTGGCGGAGCTGACGGCCTGACCCAGCGAGCGGGACTGCGTGGTCTTGACCACGGTTCCGTCCGGGGCGAGTACCTGGGCTACAAAGTACGGGTCCATGACCACGCCGCTGTTAGCGATGGCGGCGGCAATCACGGCGTTTTGCATGACGGTGGTCTGCGGGCCGGGCGTGTGGTCCATGCCGACAGGCTGGCCGGCGCCGGCCCAGGCGGTCTCCCACTCGGTCATGAGCGACGGGTCGGCCATGATGGAGGCCGCGGAGGTCAGGTCCTGGCCGAGCTTTTGGCCGTAGCCAAAGGCGTTGGCAAACTGTACGAGCGTGTTTGCGCCAACTTCGTTTGCCACCTGGCCAAAGACGACGTTGGAGGACACGGCAAAGGCCTGCTGCAGGCTGATGGTGCCGTAGCTCTCGTTGGCATAGTTGGTGACCGGTGCGTTGCCGATGTCCATGGAGCCGGGCGCCTGGTAGGTGCTGGTAAGGCTGGCGGCACCGGTCTCGAGTGCCGCGGAAAGCGTAACGACCTTAAACGTTGAGCCCGGCGTGTACAGCGCGTCCATGGCGCGATTGTACATGGAGCCGTCCTCGCCGCCGCCCGTCTGCAGCAGGGCATCGATGTTGGTGTTGTCGTAGGTGGGCGAGCTGGCACATGCGAGCACCGCGCCGGTACGCGGGTCGATGACCACTACAGCGCCCTTAAAGCCCTTGAGTGCCTGCTCGGCAGCCGTCTGGATGCGCGAGTCGATGGTGAGCTTGGCGGTGTTGCCCGGCTGGGTCTGGCCCGCGAGCGACGCGATGGCGTTGTTCCAGCTGGAGTAATCCTTAGAGCCGGTGAGCGTGTCGTTCATGACGCTCTCGATGGCGGTGGTGCCATACTGCTGGCTCACGTAGCCAACCACGTGCGCTGCCAGGTTACCGTTGGGGTAGGAGCGTACGTAGGTGCCGTCCTCCTGTTGCAGCGACTCGGCCAGCGTCACGCCGTCGGACGTGATGATGGAACCGCGCTGGATGTACTTGGAGCGGGCGATGGTGTGGTTGTTGGTCGGCATGTCCTGATAGTCCTTGGCCTTGATGACCTGGACATAGGTGAGGTTGCCGATAAGGATGGCGAACAGCGCCGTAAAGGCGAGCACCGCGCGGGTTAGACGGTTGGCGAGCGCCACGCGGCCGAGCACACCGGATTCAGGTGTGTCGAGCAGGCGACGGCGCATGCGCGAGCCGACGGAATGGCTGGCGCTGGCGGAGGGAGAAGCGGGGGGGCCATCAGCTT
>OBXF01000598.1_pt1 | contig 29042 bp, 18 predicted proteins | sample 1495371 | NCBI WGS metagenome assembly OBXF01 (sample SAMEA2580143, study PRJEB22360) | human gut metagenome | biome: human gut; feature: human-associated habitat; material: faeces | place: Denmark | collected 2008/2010 | reverse complement strand
CAGTGTTTTCGGGAAGTTTATTTCAATCAACTTTGCCTATCGGCTCTGCCATTGTCCGGCACCCGGGAAATTATACCTTTAAAATAACACACGGAATGCAGGATGAACTACTGAAAGGTATCAATGACGTAGGGGTCAAAATTGAAGGGAGAGGGGAGAATTGAGAAGGGAGAAGTGGGCTGCGCTATCACGCTGCATAGTACTTCTCCCTTCTCAATTCTCCCCTCTCCCTTCTTTACAGTCTCCTTCCGCGCCCTGCATCAATCCGCAGGAAAATAAAAAGTAAAATTGTAAATCCCCACAGAGAAGAACCTCCATAACTAAAGAAAGGCAATGGAATGCCAATCACAGGTGTCAATCCAAGTACCATACCAATATTAATAAAGATATGGAAAAGGAATATACTAACTACCGAATACCCATATACACGCCCAAAAGCAGAAGGTTGCCGTTCAGACACTGCAATAAGCCGTAATATCAGTGCCAAAAACAGCAGCAGCACAATAGATGATCCAACAAAGCCCTGCTCTTCACCTACCGTACAAAAGATAAAATCAGTGTCCTGTTCGGGAACATACTTCAACTTTGTCTGTGTACCATTCAGGAATCCTTTCCCTGTAAGGCCACCGGAACCAATAGCAATTTTTGATTGATTTACATTATAGCCGGCACCGGTCAGGTCTTCTTCCATACCCAGTACAACTTTAATACGAATCTGCTGATGTGGCTCGAGGATATTATCGAAAACATAATCGCTTGAATAGAGAAAACCGACAGATCCAATAGCAAACAATCCGATGAGCATATAAGATTTCTGACGTTCACTCAAAGAGAGAAACATCAGATACCCAACCACAGCAACACAAAGTACCCATTGTACCCATACCAGATTAAAAGGTACAATATATTCCGAGATGAGGAAAGCAAGAAGCATCACAACCAAGCTACCTGCAATGATATTCCGCATCGGCTTCCACTTCTTTCTATAAACCCACACCATGCCACCGGCAAACAACAACACCATAGACAGAACTGAAAATTCTCCGATGGGAGTAGGCGTATCGGCTATAAATACCTGATCAAAACGTATACCAACAACAAAATAGACTACAGCACACACACCGGAAAAGAGTACGACTCCCGGCATACCTTCACGATAAAGCACCAGAAAAAAGGCCAGATATACCAGTGCAGATCCCGTTTCCTTTTGCAGAATAATCAGTATCATAGGAAGCATGATAAAGGCGAGCAGTGCCAGAAAACACTTCCCTTTCCTGATATTAAAGGAATAGGAGTTGATATATTTGGCTAACACCAGGGCAGTGGCAAACTTAGCAAACTCTGCCGGTTGAAGATTTACAGGCCCAAGTTTGATCCATGAATTGGAACCTTTAATATCACTACCTATAAATATGGTAGCCACGAGCAGAAGCATCATTCCTATATATATAATGTAGGAAAACATATCGTACATCCTGTCTTCGAGCATCAGTAAGATAAATCCCAGACCAAATGAGCAGATAATCCACATAAACTGCTTACCGGCACGGGTAGAAAAATCAAGGAAGTCCCGGTCGCCATAGTCATAACTGGCTCCGCAAACACTGAACCATCCGGCAATAATAAGGAGCAGGTAAATAGCAATTGTTACCCAATCCAGCGTTTTCCATAAACTATCGTTCCTCGTCACCATACATTATAATTCTATCGCTAAACTCTGCTGCCTTTGCTTCACTGGCCGGAGAAAGTTTTCCATTCAAATATTGTTCTATCATCAAAGTACCAATAGGTACACCATAGGTTGCACCAAACCCTCCATTCTCCACATAGACTGCAATGGCTATCTTGGGATTATTCATCGGAGCAAATCCCATAAAGGCAGAGTGGTCATGCCCACGATTCTGTGCCGTACCCGTTTTACCGCATATCTCACCTTCGGGAAACATATAACCGGCTACTCTACAGGTTCCTCCCGTTACAGCGGCACGCATTCCCTTTACTACCTCTTCATAATGTATGCGGTCAATGGTGGGCACACGGGGAGTCCGGTAAATACTGTCAAGCTGATTATCCTGAATCTCTTTCACAATATGTGGAGTGATAAAATGTCCGCGGTTGGCAATCGTCGCACTCAAATTTGCGATTTGCAAAGGAGTGGCCAGAATCTCCCCCTGCCCGATAGCAATACTGATCACAGTCAATCCGTTCCAGCGCCCCTTGTAAGGTTTATCATAAAATGCAGCATTGGGTATCAACCCTCGTCCTTCACTGGGCAAATCCACACCCAACTTATAGCCGAAGCCTTGAGATACCATATGATCTTTCCAGACAGTTATAGCATTTTGCGGCGAACCGTACTTACGGTCGCCAAACATACGAAACAATCCCCAACAGAAATAAGAGTTACAGGAAGTGGCCAACGCCGGCACCAGTGGTAATGGAGAGCCATGAGCATGACATCCCACTTTCAAGCTCCCATATATAAATCCATGATAGCATGGGAATGCCGGAGTATTTTCCTGAATAATCCCTTCTTGTAAGAAAGTTAATGCCTGAGCAGCTTTAAAAGTTGATCCCGGAGGATAAGCTCCCATCAAAGCACGATTCAACAGAGGCTTACGCTTGTCCCGCTGTAACATCAAGTGATTCTTACCCCGCTGCCGCCCGATCATCAGATGCGGATCAAAATCAGGGGAGGAAACCAGACATAGAATTTCTCCTGTCTCGGGCTCAATGGCAACAATACTTCCGATTTTATTCTTCAGCAAGCGTTCGCCCAGCATCTGCAGATCAATATCCAGTCCTAAAGTGAGATTCTTACCCGGTATAGAAGGACGATCGAACTGACCATCCATATAATGCCCCTGAATACGTCCGTGAGCATCGCGAAGCAAAACTTCAACCCCCTTCTCGCCACGAAGGTATTTCTCATAGGATTTTTCTACTCCCTGCTTACCGATATAATCTCCACGGATGTAATAATCATCATTTTCAATATCACGCATTGATACCTCGCCAATATCTCCCAAAGCATGAGCAGCAGAATTATAGGTATACTGCCGGATGGTACGCCGCTGTATATAAAATCCCTGAAACTTAAACAGCTTTTCTTGGAATACCCCACACTCTTCAGCAGATAACTGGGACATGAATACTTGATTGGTATATCTTGAATAGCCCGGATTTCTCCGGCGGTCTTTCATGTCGGACATTATTTTCAGAAACTGCTCCCGCGTGATATTCAATGTCCGGCATAGATCAAGTGTATCCAGATTTTCAATTTCTTTGGGAACAATCGTTATGTCATATGCCGGCTGATTGAAAACAAGCAATTTACCGTTACGATCATACATTGCCCCACGCGAAGGATACTGTATCTTATTCAGAAAAGCATTACTATCAGCATTCTTTTTATAATCATCGGTGGATATCTGCAAAAAGAAAAGCCGTACTATATAGATAAACACAATACAAATAGCAGTTCCTGCGATAACAAATTTTCGTTTCTCTAATACATAATCTTTTGCCATGCCTATCTCCTTATCCCTTCAACAGCCATAATACACGTAACAGTCAGCAGGGTACATGCGACTACCCTTAGCAACAACAGCGGTATGCTGGAAAATGAAAAGAACTCGATAGTGAGCAGGATCAGATGATGCACAAAAACACTTGTCACCGTAAACTTCAGAAAAGAAGCAATCCCCATCGTCCGGATAGAAGGTATGATGCTGTCTAATGTATCACGCGGAGTAAACAACCGCAGAAATGTGGGACGCACAAAAGCCAGAAATACAGTTGCCGCCGCATTCATCCCCGGAGTATTGGAAAATATATCTATGGTTAGTCCTAAGAAGAAAGCCCATAACATCAATTCGTTCCGGGAAGTGCCGGAAGCAAATTTCAAGATGAAATAGACATATAAGAAAGGAGTGGCATAGCCTGCAATATGAACATTATTTAGAATCAGTACCTGAAGAAGGACTAATCCTACAAACCATCCCATCCTGTGTATATAGTGTATCATCATTGCTTCGTACTCATATTTTCAAGTTCCTGCTGTTCCATTTGCCCGGTCCGGGCAATCACTCTCACATCACCCAGTTTTCCGAAGTCCGTAGCCAGTTTAATCTTTAGTAAATAAGAAAGTCCGTCATTGGAATCGGACATATCGTCTACTGTACCTACCATAACACCTGCCGGAAAAACAGTGGAATACCCGCTGGTCACTACCGTATCTCCTAAATTAAATTCGGCATGACGGGGCAGATCTTTCAAATAGGCGTAACGTGAGTCACCATGCTCCCATTTCAGATAACCGAAATACTCACTACCTACAATTTTACAACTTATACTCGATTTACTGTTCAATACAGAAATAACAAGTGAATAGTTGGGAGATGTCTTATATACAATACCTACAACCCCGTTTCCATCCACCACTCCCATCTCGGGTCGAATACCGGAAGAGGAACCTTTATCCAATGTAATGTAGTTATCTGCCTGATTCAAACTATTCCGAATGACATGTGCTTTGAATATCTGATAGTCCTTATTATCAAGATTCCGGATACTGTTTACAATAACCGAATCTACCTGGCGCTCTCTCAATGCATTCTCCAGATTGGCTATCTGCTGCTCAAGCAACATATTACGATCAAGCAAATCTTCGTTTACTGACTTCAAATGAAAATAAGAAGAGACACTTCCGGAAACCTCATAAACCTTGCCGGTAACAACATTGGCAGAAGTGAAGTAAACACTCTGCTGATAGTTATTAAAGCGAAATAATAGAACAAAACAGATCACCTCCAGCAAAATGAAGAGAAACCAGTAATTGTACTTAAGAAGGAAGTTCAGTAAATTCCGCATAATTATTAATAATGTGTCAATATGCTAATATGCCAATGTGCCAATTGGTTGCGCTATAATACCGCATGGTAATTGGCACATTGGCATATTGGCACATTATTACATTATTTATCTCATTAAGAACGAGAAGCGGTCAATATTCTTCAACGCCACTCCTGTTCCTTTTGCCACTGCATGAAGAGGATCTTCGGCTATGTGGAAAGGAATATTGATTTTGTCTGTCAGACGTTTGTCAAGGCCACGGAGCAATGCACCACCACCTGCCAGATAGATTCCGTTGTGAACAATATCGGCATACAATTCGGGAGGTGTATTTTCCAATGCGCTCAACACGGCAGTTTCAATCTTAGAGATTGATTTCTCCAGACAGTGAGCCACTTCCTGATAGCATACAGGTACCTCCATCGGAAGTGCTGTAATACGATTCGGTCCGTGAACGATATAATCTTCAGGAGCATCATCACCCAATTCAGTAAGGGCAGCACCTACATTAATCTTAATACGTTCTGCCATACGCTCACTCACCTTCACGTTATGCTGGCGGCTCATGTATTCCTGAATATCAGCAGTAAGATCATCACCGGCAATGCGGATAGAATTATTAGAAACAATACCTCCCAATGAGATAACAGCAATCTCAGTAGAACCACCACCTATATCAACAATCATATTTCCTTCGGGCGCCTCTACATCGATACCAATACCGATAGCTGCCGCCATAGGCTCGAATACCAAATAGACATCGCGTCCTCCGGCATGCTCTGCAGAGTCACGAACAGCACGAAGCTCAACCTCCGTACTACCCGAAGGCACTCCGATAACCATACGGAGAGAAGGAGAGAACAAATGACTACGGGTATTCACCTGTTTGATAAGGCCACGCATCATCTGTTCACAAGCATAGAAATCAGCAATTACACCGTCACGGAGCGGACGGATGGTACGTATATTTTCGTGAGTTTTCTCATGCATCATCTTTGCCTTCTCACCCGCAGAGCATGTCTTATCAGTACGACGGTCCAAAGCTACCACTGACGGTTCGTCCACCACAATCTTACCATTGGTAATGATGATGGTATTGGCAGTTCCCAGGTCCATCGCTATTTCTTGTGTAAAAGAGAATAATCCCATGTATATTTACGATTTAACTATTTACAATTTACGATTGATATTACTCCTTATTACAATTCTCAGATTTATGATTTACAAGAAGCAAGCTTCAATTGTAAATCGTAAATCGTCAAATCATAAATCTTTTTAGTGTTTAAAGTGACGAATTCCCGTTGTCACCATTGCAATACCATGTTCATTGCAATACTCGAACGTTAATTCATCTTTTACAGAGCCACCCGGCTGGATAACTGCTGTTACTCCCTCATTACCCGCAATTTCAACACAATCGGGGAAAGGAAAGAATGCATCCGAAGCCATCACTGCCCCATTCAGATCGAATCCGAATGATTTAGCTTTCTCGATAGCTTGTTTGAGAGCGTCAACGCGTGAAGTCTGTCCTACACCACTTGCCAGCAACTGTTTGTTTTTAGCCAGTACGATAGCATTGGATTTGCTGTTCTTCACTATTTTATTAGCAAACAGCATGTCCTCTACCTCTTCGGGAGCAGGTGCTTTATCAGTCACGGTCTTTAAGTCGGCCACGGTTTCGATGTTCAGGTCTCTCTCCTGTACCAACACGCCGTTCAGCAATGAGCGGAACTGCTTCTTGGGCAACTTAGCTTCCTTGCGAACCAAAATAATACGGTTCTTCTTCTGTCCCAGAATTTCAAGCGCATCTACATCATAATCCGGGGCAATCACTACTTCAAAGAATATTTTGTTAATCTCCTCTGCAGTTTCTTTATCGATCACAGCATTCGTAATCAAGACTCCGCCAAAGGCAGAAACCGGATCACCAGCCAACGCATCTTTCCATGCATCGAGCACAGTAGGACGTGAAGCTAACCCGCAGGCATTATTATGTTTCAAGATAGCAAAAGTAACATCTTCAAATTCATCAATCAGTTCAACAGCTGCATTGATATCCAACAGATTGTTATAAGAGATTTCCTTTCCGTGAATCTGGTCGAACATAGCGTCCAGGTTTCCATAGAAATATCCCTTCTGATGTGGGTTTTCACCATAACGGAGCATCTTCTGATCATTGGCAGACTGACGGAAAGCCGAACCTTCTTCTGCATCAAAGTAATTGAAGATGGCCGAATCATAGTGTGAAGAAACAGCAAAAGCCTCTTTGGCCATCCAGCGGCGTTCTTCGAGTGAAGAAGTAGCCCCATGCTCCATCAACATATCGAGCAATGGTTTGTACTGCGCCTGAGAAGCAACGATCACTACATCATTGTAGTTTTTAGCAGCGGCACGAATCAGTGAGATTCCACCTATATCAATCTTTTCGATGATTGAAGCCTCATCAGCACCCGATGCTACGGTTGCTTCAAACGGATATAGATCTACAATCACGAGGTCTATTTCCGGTATTTCATATTTCTCAATCTGCTGGATATCTTGTTCCAGTCCACGACGGCAAAGGATTCCTCCGAAGATTTTCGGGTGAAGTGTCTTCACACGGCCTCCGAGGATAGAAGGATAAGAAGTAAGATCTTCTACAGCCTTGCAAGGATATCCCAATGATTCGATAAACTGACGAGTTCCACCAGTTGACAGAAACTCTACTCCCTCTTCATACAGTTTGGTGATAATTTCATCCAAACCTTCCTTATGATAAACCGATACCAATGCGGTTTTTATTCTTTTTGACTCAGACATGGTTTACTTATTAAGTATTTGATGCGCAAAGTTACGAAATATTGTTTATCGCGCGTAATAAACAAGGTGTGAATTAATAATAAAAAAGCGCCGACTTAAAAGATTAGAAGTCAGCGCTTTGTTGTATATGCTATTGTTTATACAAATCTATTACCAAATAGAGACCCTTTTGTCAACCGGAAGGAACATCGGATTTTCCTCTGTTATACCGAATGCATCGTACCATGCACCTATCTGAGGCAATGCACCATTCACACGCCATTTGCCTAATGAATGCACATCCAGTTTGGTCAGACGAAGAATTTCTTCAGGGCGGATATTACCGGCCCACACATTGGCATAGGCAAGGAAGAAGCGTTGTTCGGGTGTAAAACCGTTTTCATCTTTCAGAGGTGTTTGGGCTGTTGCATTCTTAAATGCCTGGAAAGACACCTGCAAACCGCCATGGTCAGCGATATTCTCACCCAATGTCAATTGTCCGTTGGCATACACACCCGGAGCAACCTCTATACTGTCAAAAAAGTTAACCATCACCTGTGCACGCTCTTCAAAATTTTTGGCATCTTCTTCAGTCCACCAATCTTTCAGGTTACCCTCTTTGTCATACTGCCGGCCCTGGTCGTCAAATCCATGTGTCATCTCATGACCGATCACTACGCCGATAGCACCATAGTTGAAAGCATCATCGGCATTCATATCAAAGAAAGGATATTGAAGGATACCCGCCGGGAAGCAAATCTCGTTGGTAGTTGGATTATAATAGGCATTTACCGTTTGCGGAGTCATCAGCCACTCATCTTTATCCACCGGCTTACCGGCTTTAGCTATCATCTCTGCATGCTCCCACTGGTTGGCACGTTCTATGTTAGCCCAATAGGAATCGTCTTTAATTTCAAGAGAAGAATAATCTTTCCATTTGTCCGGGTAGCCGATCTTTACATGGAAGGTAGCCAGTTTTTCCAGTGCTTTTTCTTTGGTCTCATCACTCATCCAGGTAAGCTCTTTGATACGTTCACCCAAAGAAGTCTGCAAGTTTTTCACCAGCCCTACCATACGTTCTTTGGCTGCAGCAGGGAAATATTTCTCTACATACATCTGTCCCACTGCCTCACCTAAAGAACCGTCAACCGCACTTACAGCAGATTTCCAACGTGGCTTCATCTCTTTTCTACCAGACATCGTCTTTCCGTAGAAATCAAAGTTCTGTGCTACAAAATCATCGCTCAGGTAGTTGGCAGCACTGTTTATAAGATTCCATTGTAAATAGGCAATCTGATCTTCCAACGCAACCGTATCAATGATGTCATTTACTTCTTTCAGTGAAGCGGGCTGGCCAATGTTCACCTCTTCCAGGTTATTCACCCCAAGAGTAGAAAAGAATACATCCCATGCAAAAGGAGCATATTCCTTCTTCACATCAGCCATCGTTTTCTTGTTATAGTTGGCGTGCGGATCACGCAACTCTACCATAGAGCGTGCTGATTTAGCCAGACGGGTTTCGATGTTCATAACAGCTTTCATCGCTTTCTGTGCAGCAGCTTCATCAGATCCAGCCAACCGGAACATCTTAACGATATGCTTCTGATAGGCATCGCGTATCTCTTTAGTCTTATCATCATTTTCAAGATAATAGTCGCGTTCCCCCATACCTAAACCACCCTGATAGGTCTGTACCATGTTCATTGAGCTGTTCATATCATCAGCACTCACATAAACAATGAAGTAAGGATGAATGCCATTTCTATGCATTTCTGCTATCATCGGATAAATCTCCGATTTATCTTTCAGAGCAGCTATCTTTTCCAGCTCTGCTTTAATAGGAGCAGCCCCTTCACGGTTCAGTTTTACACTGTCCATGGCAATGTTGTAAAGGTCCCCTACTTTCTGAGCGATACTACCTGCCTCGTGCTGAGCAGACGCCAGTTCCTCAATAACCTCATGAAGTTGCTTGCGATTGTTCTCGGCAAGCATATCAAATGAGCCAAAACGTGAATACTCGTCTGTAAGCGGATGATTTTTCATCCAACCGCCGCAGGCATACTGATAAAAGTCGGTTCCCGGAAGAGCCATCGTGTCAAGGTTGGCAAGATCTATGCCGGACGTAAGGGCGGCCTGTTGCTTGCTGCTGTTGCATCCTGTAGTCATCATGCAGATTGCAAGAATTGGTAAATACTTTACTCTCATATTATATATAATGTTATAGGGTTATAGGGTTGTAGGATTAAGAGTGATGGGATTGGAGGTAGAAATTATAGAATGGGTAGGAATCATATATCGTACATCATCATCTTATTATAACTTTATAACCTCTTCCAGTTCCATCGAAACTTTCTCCCACTCTTCCACTGTACGGTCAAGTTGTTGTTTAAGCTTCTGATGTTGTTCATAAAGAGCCATATTTGCAGCTCCTTCCGGTGTAGTCATCTTCTCTTCGAGAATAGCAATGGCAGACTCTGTCTGTTCTATCGTCTCTTCACAATCGGCTACCTGGCGTTCGAGCTTCTTTATCTTTTTATTCAGTTCCTTCTGAGCCTCATAAGAAAGTTTATTGTCCGAAGGTGCTTCTTCTTCGGAAATGCTATCTCTTTTTACTCCGGTAGGCGACGTTGAAAGTGCCGGCCCCTTTTGCAGCTCATTCAGGCTTTCCATCTTTTTCTTCTGCAAGAAGTCGTAAATACCTCCGATATGCTCTTTTACAAGGCCACCTCCAAACTCATAGACTTTAGTTGCCAGTCCATCTAAAAAGTCACGGTCATGGCTGACGAGTATCACCGTACCGTCAAACTCACGAATCGCTTCTTTCAACACATCCTTTGAACGCATATCCAGGTGGTTCGTCGGCTCATCGAGAATCAGGAAATTTACCGGTTCAAGCAATAGCTTGATCATGGCAAGACGCGTACGTTCACCACCCGAAAGCACTTTCACCTTCTTGTCCGAAGCTTCGCCGCCAAACATAAAGGCGCCGAGAATATCGCGGATTTTAAGGCGAATATCTCCGGTTGCCACACGGTCTATCGTATCGAATACCGTCAGATTCTCATCCAACATCTGTGTCTGGTTCTGAGCAAAATAACCGATCTGCACGTTGTGTCCAATGGTGAGTTTACCTTCATAATCGGTAATTGCTCCCATAATACACTTTACCAGGGTAGATTTTCCTTCACCATTCTTTCCTACGAATGCCACCTTCTCCCCCCGATTGATGGTGAGGTTGACATCGTGAAAAACAACATGAGCACCGTATGCTTTCCTGACATCCTCACAGATAACGGGATAATTACCACTACGGCTGGAACAGACAAATTTGAGACGAAGGGCGGAATTATCTTCTTCATCTACCTCTATGCGCTCTATTTTCTCCAGCTGCTTGATACGGCTCTGTACCTGTACGGCTTTAGTTGCTTTATAGCGGAAACGTTCGATAAAATCTTCGGTGTCCTGTATCTGTTTCTGTTGATTCTCATAGGCACGGAGCTGCTGTTCACGGCGTTCTTTACGCAATACGACAAACTCGTCGTATTTCACTTTATAATCGTAGATCTGTCCGCAGGTGATCTCAATGGTACGGGTAGTGACATTATTGAGGAAAGCCCGGTCATGGCTGACCAGCACTACGGCATTGGCACGTGTAGACAGGAAGTTTTCCAGCCATTGGATACTCTCGATATCAAGGTGGTTGGTTGGCTCATCCAATAGCAATACATCTGGACGACGAAGCAGAAGTTTGGCCAACTCGATACGCATACGCCAACCTCCGGAAAACTCCGATGTGGAACGGTCAAAATCTTCCCGGCAGAAACCAAGTCCCAACAGTGTACGCTCTATCTCGGCACGAAAATTCGTTCCGCCCATCATCAGAAAGCGGTCATTCTCATGCGTAAACCGGTCTATCAACTTATGATATTCTTCTGATTCATAGTCCGTACGGTCTGCCAGCTCCTGATTCATTCGTTCCAGATCTGCCTGCAACTGAAAAATATGTTCAAAAGCCTGTTCAGCTTCTTCCATTACAGTATGCTTGTCAGAAAGTATCATCACCTGAGGCAGATAGCCGATCGTAACTTCTTTAGGAATGGCAATTACACCCGATGTAGGGCTTTGTAAACCAGCCAGAATCTTAAGCATGGTCGATTTGCCGACACCGTTCTTACCCACCAGGGCTATACGGTTCTTTTTATTTATAACATAGGACACGTCCGAAAACAAGGGCGTGGCATTAAATTCTACGGTAAGTCCTTCTACTGATATCACTTTGTTAATGAATAATTGATATTGGGCTACAAAGATAGAAAATTATCCCTTAACCAATAAGGGTTTAGGCCGTAAATTGCTGACATCTGTCAGTTCCACCCAGAAAACGATCATCTTCACTCTTTCGGTTCATTTGAGCTATCACACTACCACTCCACATCCTCTGATGTGAAGGGAATTTGCACTCCATTCATCGCCTTTCTATCCAAAGAACTATAACCGGGGATGGCATTGAACGATACTGATGATGAACGGATATCTTTGTTCATCGTGGTAGCCCGTCCCGAAATCATGCCGACAGCAACATTCAGTAACTTATCATTGTCTTTATCTCCCAACTCAATATGCCCAAGTATCATACGGTCATTACCCTCCAGTTTCCAGTCAGGAATAAAACCATCTTTATATTCCGAATTTCCCTCTGCGTTAGATATTTTACAAACAATGGGATGCAGTTCATAGTCATACTTATCACTTGTCAACGTAATAGATCCCACATTCTTACCCTCAGTCTGCTCTCCCAGCAAATATACTTTATAGAAAGGACGAAGCCCGTTAATCACAGCTTCGGAAGCGGAGGCGGTTCTACTACCGGTAAGTATAAACAGACGGGGCAAGTCCAGATTTTCATCCGTCTTGTCCAATCGGTAAGTAACCGTTTTATCCTGCTTATCGTTATACTTCAGGTTACAGAATATTTCTCCCAAAGCAGACTTTGGAGCAAGTAATTCGGCCAACAGTTGGGCAGACGTCACCAAACCACCACCATTGTAACGAAGATCAAGAATAAACTCTTCCACTCCCTCTGCCTTAAACTCTGCAAACCGCTGACGAAGTTGTTTGTCATAGGTTGTATCTTTATCGCCATCGGGTCCGGATGTAAAATGATTGTATACCATATACCCCACTTTCTTATTTCCGGTAGACTCATCCTGATAAACCTCTGTCAGCAAAACCGGATTGTCTTCTATCAGGGCCGGAACCAGTTCCATAGAATGCGTCACCGGATTATTCCAACCATCAGAAACAGCCAGAACAACCGTTTTATCACCCAGCAAATCATATATGTTACTATTATTAGTCCACGTTCCGTTTATCTTATGTATCCAGTCACCACGTTTCAATCCCTTTTTCTCTGCCGGAGAACCAGGTAATACATAAAGTACATTGGCGGCAAACTTTGTGCCTGTATTGTCTAATTGCCAATTCTGAAACTCAAAGCCCAAAGCAGGTTCCCCGCCCATATAAGACCGTGTCGTTGTGGAAGCGGTTTTCTTTTTTATCGTAGAATAGTAATAATGCCCGCCAGATACCTGCGGATTATTCTTCCCATCTTCTTTTGACAAAAGAGAACGAAAGAATGTTTCCGGCTCAGCATTAAAATTCAGCTGCTTTTTATCGGGGATATCACTATACCAAAGATACCAGCTACGCATAGTGGCGTCGATCCATTGATTGACAGCTTTATCGCTTTTATCATCATCCTTTTCACAAGAAGAGAGCGCGCACAGGAGCCCCAGCAACAGACACACCCGGCAATATGCGGAAAACTTAATCATAACTACCTTTCTTTTAGTTTGGAATGTACAAGGGGCAAAGGTACAAAAAAAGGGAAAGCTACTGCTCTCCCCTTTCCTATTTCTGTTATTTTCTATCGATTAGAATAGTTTTGCAGGATATTCGCCGGCATCTACCAAAGCCTGAATTTTGTCTACAACACCCTGACGGTCGTCAGCATATGTCACACCAAACCATTTGCTGGTAGTGTCCAATACTTTCACACGTGCAGTTCCATCGTTAATCAGCTTATTCACCATCAACGGAATAAAGTATTCCGACTTCAGGTTGCCCATATTCTCTTTGAGGAAATCTTTGAAGAACTCTTCAGAATATTCAAAATAATCGGGAGTGAAGCCCCACATGTTCATAGAAACCGGAGTATTGTCGGCAATCGTTTGCATCACACCGTTTTCATCTTTGAAAGATACTTTGCCATCTATACGCTCGATAGCAGTACGTTCAACTACCGTAGTCAGGTAACCGTCTGCATTTGTCTCGCATACACCACGAGCAACAGAACCACTTTCACTCAGCGTATTACCTACACGATAGCCTACCATGCAATAGTCATCTTTCTTTCCGTCCATCTCGCTCAGTGCAGCACCCAGTACAGCAAAGCTGTCACGACCGTAGAAATCGTCAGCATTGATAACGGCAAATGGCTCCTTGATCACATCTTTACCCATCAGTACGGCATGGTTTGTTCCCCATGGTTTCACACGATCGGCAGGGCAAGTAAAGCCCTCGGGCAGATTGTCCAGTGCCTGGAATACCAGTTCTACCGGAATATGGTTCTCATATTTACTCAGAATTTTATCGCGGAAGTCTTTTTCGAAATCTTTGCGGATGACGAAAACAACCTTGCCAAATCCACCACGGATAGCATCGTAGATAGAATAATCCATAATAGTTTCGCCGTTAGGGCCCAGTCCGTCAAGTTGTTTCAATCCCCCATAACGACTACCCATACCGGCAGCGAGTACAAATAAAGTTGGTTTCATAACTGTGTAATATTAAAGGTTAGTAATGTCAATGTTGTGATAACGGTGCAAAGGTAAGACTTTTTTAGTTGAAAATTGAAAATTGAAAGCTTATTTAGTTGACAGTTGACAATTGACAGTTGACAGTTGGCTGCGCTATCACGCTGCACAGTACTTCTCCCCTCTCCATTCTCCCCTCTCCCTTCTAAAACGGGTATCCGATTGCAAAGTGCAGCCCCAACTGTTTCCAGAATGCACCTCTGACATTGTAATATCCGGATTTCCCGGTATCATACGGATCATGTAGAGGGACTCCGCAATCAAGGCGGAAGATCAGAAAATCAAGGTCATAACGCAATCCGGCACCTGTGCCGAGAGCTACCTGCTTCGGAAATGTTTTGAGACGAAGTTGTGCATCAGGTCGTTCAGGGTCATAACGCATCAGCCACACATTTCCGGCATCCAAAAAGACAGCACCATGCAGGTCTTTATAAATGCGGAAGCGATATTCGATATTTGCTTCGAGACGTATATCCCCGGTCTGGTCAAGATAAGAGAATTCACTCTTCTCAGGATGATAACCACCAGGACCGATGCTACGCACGGTAAAGGCACGGATACTATTGGCACCACCCACATAGAACTGTTCATTATAAGGAGCTACTGTTGAGTTACCATAAGTCCAGAGAACCCCTCCGGCTATGCGGGCAGCAATGGCATTATTACGGTCTAACTTCCAGAGATAACGATAGTCTGTATTCAGTTTAAGAAACTGGGCAAACGGTGCACCTAACAGCTTCTTATTCTTCTCACTAAACGGCTGGCCGAATATACGATAGATACCAGAGGTAATATTACCGGCAGAAGTAAAAGTGGTCTGCCACCAGACAGGGTTGCGTACACTGCGAACCGAAGAGTTATCATATGTGTAGGTGTACTCCATAGCCGGAACAAACTGATCCTGCAAACTGAGTAACAATGCCTTATTCTTTTCTGCAACTTCCTCAAAAGCCGCAGTACGGTGTTGCAACACATTAAACGTCAGGCGGAAAGGAGTCAACGAATGCCGGTTGGTAGGGGTCGGTTGAAAATCATACGTCGCGTTTCCACCAAAAGAGAGTAACTTGTAATACTTCGCCCGGTTCATCTGATCGGCATACAACTTAAAGGTAGTAGAAGCCGGGAAGTCATACTCACGACCGCCAAACCGGGGGAACACTACACGCGGAAACATAAGGGAAGTTGAAGCTCCCATCTCCCAGCTGTTCAATAAAGAAGAACCTTTGCCTCCTCCGGTTTGCCATTCATAGGCACCTTTCAATTTTACATTCCAGGTTTCACCACCCCCAAACACATTGTTACGGGTGACGGAAAAAGAAGCTCCCGGGCCTGTCTGATCATTACTCTTTGTAGTAACATTCAGTTCCAATTCCGCATCCAGCGGTTTGTCAAACGTAGCTTGCAGATTGACATCCAGTGTATCACAAGCCACCGTTGTATCTCGTGGTGTATATTGTATATCCATGTAGCGGAAAATTCCCAACTGGGCCAGTTTTTCTTGTACACGTTGCTGCCGGTACTGACTGTAAAGGCGGCTACGCTGCAATTTGCGCAAAGAATCATTCTTCACATAAGCCTGATAATTCAGCCACCGGTAAAGCATATTGGGACGTACCTGCATCTTCTTATAATAATGTATCTTCATGCCCCGGTAGTCCATACTGTCATTCGGTTGTTCCCCATTTTTGCCTATCAGGTAGACGGTTTTATTTCCTACATAATACGGACGTTGTGCAGCTGCAGGCAGACCCGGTACAGGAATAAGCCGTAAACTGACATGCCCCCCGGGCACAAGTGTAGTATCTGCCTGATAAGTCATATAATCAGGACGGAAATAGAAATATCCCAGATTACGCAACAAAGTACTGATACGATTGCGCTCTTCGTCCAGATCGCTTACATTAAACTGCTCACCCGGAGTAAGTAATGAACGGCGGCGCCCCCGCTCCATAATACGAAGGGTCTGTGGTGTGAAGCGACCATAATATACCGTATCAATAAAATAGGGATCACGCATCTCCACCGTATACTCCACTCTTGCTTTGAGGCTATCCTTCGGATTGACAATGGTTTGTTGCGTCACTTTCCCATTGAAATAGCCATAATCATGCAGCAAATTGGTAGCTACCTTAACACGAATATCCGGGTTCACAGTAGAGATAAATACAGGTTTTGCCGCAAAACGATTGAATATCCATTTACCAAAACCTTTCTCGTACTTCACAAAGTCATTATACACCCACATGCCGAAGGGGATAGGCAGAATACCAAATAACTTCGTTGACGGACTTTTATCCAATGCAGCCGTAACCTCACTGATAGCCGTTTCACCCACAGGAGTGGTAGAAGCATCTTTAAAGATATTTTTATTTCCCGTATACAGCACTTCGCCTTCGGGCAAATGTTTTGTAGTGGAACAGCTGAATAATGTGCCAATAAGGAAATATGCCAATATGCCAATAAAAAATAGAGATATTCCTCGTTTGCCGGTTATTCTTACTATTTTCATTTCTTCTTCTTTTTAAAAATAAACAATTCACTCAGACGGTCCATCTTCTTACGAAGCACAAGGCCAACGCCAGTCTCAGTAATCTCACCTTCAAAGACACTTTCATAGTTCTTGTTGTGGAACAGACGGATATAACGTGTCCCCGACTGATCCAGGCGATACTCTAAAGAGATGTTGTCAATAAACGATTCTACATCATTGGTAGCATTGGCTCCGGTAGAGACTTTACCTCCCAGCACAATCTGGAAACGATCGTTAAAGAGACGTTGTGAGTAACGGAAACTATAATCCGTCCGCTTACCGCCCGCATCCGAATCATCATGGTCTTCGACACCGAACGACAGACTGGCATTCTTCATATTTCCGGTAAGAGCATTAATCTGGCTGGCAAGTACCGAGTTCAGGGCAGCTCCCATATTCAGGTTCATACCACCGCCACTACCCGAATCGGCAAGGAATATACCTGTAGCCAACATTGCCACGGCCTGTTTACTACGTTCGTCCGGCCCCATTCCCGCCAATTGATTTTGTACCGAAGCATCATCGGGTGCATCAATTTCAAAAGCCAATGAAAGATTGTCGAGGCGATTCTTCACAACAATAGAAATGTCAAAGTTCACCATTCGCGACGTACCATCCTCCTGCGATACAGAAGCCCGCATACGCTCCGTAGCCCGGAAGTTCAGTAAAGGATCCATCGGATTACCCGTCCAGTCCACATAGCTTCCGTTCTGTATCTGGAACTCTTTCAACGGAATAACCGGAAGAGCATATTTCATCATTCCCCCGGTAAGGGTATAACGCCCGGTAAGGGTCAGATCTCCTTGTGGTGTATATTGCAAAGACAAATCACCTCCACCTTCCAGCTCAACACGGCTGCTACGGTCTGCACTCAAATCGGCCTTCAAGCGGACAGCCGGATCGATGTGTACAGTCATAATCATATCCAGTCCACCCAAAGAAAGAGTCGGCACCTCTTCTTTATTTAAAGAAGTGGTATCTGCAAACGAGGTGAAAGTCACCAGATCACTCAACCGGTCCTGTACGGTGAGCGGAGAGTCAGTAAGTACATAGGTAACATCCGTATTGCCCAGCAAATTCACATTACCACGCATCATTAGTGCTTCCAACGGGCCGCGGACCGTGGCATCAAGGTCAACAAAGACCTTACCATAGACCATACTTTCCTTCGTCCGTTTGGCATTGAGCAATGTATAGTTCTCAGCAAACAGTTTCAGGTTTGCCATCGGACGACTCATATCGCGAAAGTCAACATAACCGTCAATACTGAACGGATTTTTACTGGTGGTATAAATAGCAAATTTATCAAACACGATGCGATTATTCTGTACTTGTATCGGACGGTTATCAAATGTAAACCGGGCATCTGCCTGACGTGCATAGACAGAAACACTATCCAGTGACAATCCGCCGTTTATCAACGGAGTGTCAGTATATCCTGTAATATGCAAATCACCATCCATATCACCGGAGAGAGTTACCACCTGATCGGGTACAAACACATTAGCAATCGTAAGCGGGAAATGCTCAAGCGTGGAATTCACCACAATACTGTCTTTCCCGGAAATCGTAGGATACAACGCTCCGTCAGCAACCATAATCTCCGTACCTTCATGTGTCAGGTACGTATTCACATACTGTTTGCCAGCCTCACCCGGAAGCCAGGTAGCTCCCAGAGAAACATCACCGATACGTTGGCGCTCGTAAGTCAGCTCATCAATGCTGGCTTCAGCAGAGAGCTCCAGAGAGTTTTCCGTTTGTATATAGTGGGCTTCGGCAGAAAGCAGTCCGGTAATATCGGGCATATAGGGCAAGATACTAAACAGTTCATCCAACCGGATACGGCGCAACTCGACATCCATATTCTGCAACGAAACCGTATCACTTGGCAGAGACTGCATCCGGATTCCCATCCCTTCATTATCCTGCATATCTACATTGGCATAAACACGCATATTATTGTGCAGATAAATCCAGTTGTGATGCTCCTCAAAGCGAAACTTATGGAAAGCAATGACAGGCTCTTCCGGTATCAGGGTCAGGGCAATTCCATTCCCCTTACCACGACCACCATAAAGAGGCTTGGCGTTAACTCCAAAAAGTAATCCGGTTTTTCCCTTATCATTAATATACTGTGCAGTCAATTCGGCATCCTTATCACGGATTTCTCCTGTAAGAATCGATTTAAAAGAGATCTGCGGATTCTTTGGCCCATTGATTACTCCACCATGCAGACTGATGCGGCTTGTGTCTTGCTTCAAAGTGAGGAAAATAGTATCAAGCTGCAAAGTATCTATCTTGAGTGCATGAAGAGAAGCCTTGCCATTAATTCCCCAATCGGGCGCACAGCCTATTTTAACAGAAGCATCTTGGTACGATATTTTCTGTGTGGCAAGATACCATGCCATCGGATTATTGCGTCCTGCCGAGAAAGAAAAGATTGCGGTAGGCAATGCTTTACGCAACTCTGCATGATTCAGTTCTTTATTATCCAGTTGCCTCATCAGTATATCGGCAAAGTGGGTAGACTGGCGAATCAAAGGTTCTAATCCGGCACGGGCACTAAGGTTCAGCTTCAAGTCGCCGGAAGTAAGATGGGTAAATACACGCTCTTTACGAACTTCTCCGGTAAACTGGAAAGCCAGTACTTTCTCCTTCCCTAAACTGACGCCCACCAGTTTTTCAGTGTCGAGCGAAGTAACATCCAGTTCTACTTTTCCATCCGGATAACGGTGGGCAAGATGATATTCCGCATCGGCTTTCATCTTCAACAAGGCATTGTCACTGGTCAACTGTGCCGTAGCAACTGCATTCTTAACTGCTCCCGAAAGTTCAATACCGGAAATCCGATAATCGGCATAATGCAGTTTATCAATAGATGCATTGACTGTAGCAACCGAACGATAAGAGGTAAAGTCGAGCCCACGCCCACGGGCAGAGAGGGAAGTGGTCAGTTCATAAATAGAATCATGCGGAAGGAAATGATTCACCTGCAGATCTTCAATCTTCAAATCGGCACTGTATACTTCGGTATTTGTATTAAGATTGGCGGTAAGATTCAACCTGCCTTCTTTTTCTTTCAGTTGCAAACGGGCATCGTATTTAGCTCCCTCCATGCCTAAGCGGGCATCAAGTAACATACTGTCCGGAATAACCAAAGGTGCTCCGGGCTTCATGTCTGCCAGCGCTGTCAGGAAGTTAAGGTTTCCGGTTCGCATCTTCAGGTCAATAGCAGCAGAACGAGTGACACTATCCATCAAATTATATAACTCTCCACCACCATCCAGAGAGAAAGCACCGGGCAGATCAATCTTAAAACGGGAAATCTGCATTGATTTCAGGTTTCCCTCTGTGCCCGCCTGAACAACAAGGGGCCGGAAGGGATAGGCGTCTTTGAATGCATCAGGAAGTTCACCGGCAAACAAAAGCACATCTTGTTTACCAATAAGAGCATTGAAACGCGCAGTCAGACGTCCTGTAGTAGGAATATTTACCAGCTCCCAATATGTCTGGGCAGTCAGGTTCATTTCCGAATGGGGAGTAAGTAAGCGGAAATAAGGCACACGGATCAGTGTACTATCAGCAAAGACGCGTCCCGTAAGAGAAGTTACACTGAGTCCGGAACGCTCATTCATGGAGAATTCACGAATGACTGCGTTCATATTACGTCCCTGATAGAGAACAGAGTCAATCCCGATACGGATATCACGCAAGGCAATGTGTGAAGGGTCAAAACCCTCGGCAGGCAAAGCATTCCCCGTATCATAATTGACCGAAGCTCCTGTCAGCAGAAAGGACCGCAAACCATAAAACTGCTGTTTAAGGTCGGCAGACACATCATTGACAGTTGCCTCACCCACATGGGCAGCCATACGCATGGAATCAGCAGGAAGTTGCATGCTGAAAGAGACATTCTTCAGATTAAGTGCATGAAGATTTACTTTCCAGTTGACAGGAGCCGAAGCGGTGTCCGGCTTCTCCGTAGTAGTGGTATCTGTAAGAATAAGTCCGATATGGGTATCGGAAAGCTCTGCACGATTTATAACAGCTAACTCATTGCCAAGATCTACCCCATGGCTTTCGAGAAAGAAGCGCCCCAATACACCACGAATCTGCATACCTTCTATCAGATTAGCCGAATTGACAGCTACGCGCTGAATAGTGATATCATCCACTTCTATTTTTCCTTTGAACAAAGGCATAGCCTGCACATGCACATTAAGACTGGCCAATGTGAGTAACGTGTCCGGAGCCTGTACGACCTCTACATCCCGTACTAACAAGTTTAATGGGAAACGGAGATCAATACGTCCGACATTGATTTGCATACCGGTAGCCTGAGATGCATATGCAGTGGCCTGCTTCCGTAGAAAATTCTGTACGGGAGGCACATAAAGCAGTATCATTAGTACTACAAAAAGTAGTATAGGAGTGAGTATAACCCAACTCACCCATTTTATCCATTTTCGTTTCATCAAGCGTGTTTCAATACTTTAAAGAGATACAAAGTAAACAAATAAATCCGTGAAAAAGATTTAGGAGTTCAATAAATACTTCCTTGCTTCCTCTACAACCAACCGTAGTAAAGGCAATACAGCCTCTGTTTCTTGTTTCACTTCATCAGAAATGTTATCATCGCGCCGAGCTTCCAGCCAGGACAATAACGGCAGTATATTTCCTGCCCCTATCAAAGTCAGCAACGGAAGCAATTTATGCGACATACCAGCAATACCAGCCATATCTTCATCATCCAATGCCTTCTCCATCCGACCAATATTTTTCTCTGTTTCTTCTATAAAGGAAGAGATAATAGAACGTGTAGCCTCCGGTTCGTATTCAGTAAAGGCGGCAAGAGCTTTGAAATTCAGAGAATTGACAGTTAGAGAGTTGACAGTTGACAATTGACAATTGACAGTGGGCTGCGCTACTGTACTGCATACTAATGGCTCCTCCTTCACTGTCAATTGTTCACTGTCCACTCTCAACTGTCCACTCTCAACTGTCAATTGTCCACTGTCAACTGTCAATTGTCCACTGTCAACTGTCAATTGAATAAGCTCTTTCACCGTAAATGGTTTATGCAGACAGCCGGCAAAACCATGTTCCAGAAACTCGGCTTTATTCATATCGCTGCGGGCCGTAACGGCTATAATCGGAATTGTTTTTGCTTGGGGAATATTGGAAGCACGAAGTAGTTTCAACAGATCAAAACCGTTAATAGCAGGCATCTGGACATCTGTAAGCAATACATCAAAATGATTCTCACGAAGTTGCTCTGTCAACTCGTCAAGTTGCTCGCAACAAGTAGCATGAATGCCCTGCTGCTCAAGCATGGCAGCAGTGAGTGTCAACTGTATTTTATCATCATCGATAAGAAGAATATTTGCCACAGGAACCGGAAGCTGTGTTCCTTCATCCTCTTCGGCAGCAGGAACAGTATTCGTATTATTTATTACAGATTGCTTTTGGTCTTTATAGTCTGATACAGCTTTACCTACCGGGTATAATGGCAAAATCACTGTAAATGTGCTCCCCTCACCTACTACACTCCGCACATCAATTGTACCTTCAAGCAAAGTAACCAATTTGTGCACAATAGAAAGTCCAAGTCCAAAACCTTCTTCACCTTGAGCACCGGGCAGTCGGGTAAACTCCTGAAAAATACGTTCCCGGTCTTTGGCAGCCATCCCCTTACCGGTATCCGTTACATCAATGTGCAAACGAGACGAAGAATAACTTACCGAAAGCGTGATCTCTCCTTTGTAAGTAAACTTCACAGCATTGGAAAGCAGGTTGTTCACAATCTGACGAATGCGAAGCGGATCACTGATAAAATGCTCATCAAGTTCCGGAGCTATCTTACAACGAAGCACAAGTCCTTTGGCTGCAGTAAGAGGTTCAAAGCTAATGCGAATTTCTTCAAAAAGCTGTGAGGGATTGAAAGTAACGCGGCACCTACAGCAATTCCTCCAATGGTACGGGCAGAACGCTGACGAATATCCTGCTCCTTCTGGGCATTGAGTTGTGCACGTAACACAACATTTTGTTCATACTCTTTCACCAGACTATCAATACGGGCCGTCAGTTGTGTATCAAGACGTCGGAATTGCACATTTCTCCGCCGGATAGTAGTTTTCTTCTTTGCCCGCTTCTGCTCGCTGGCGGTACGAATCTTCTGATGCAATGAATCAGCAGGATTATAAGCTTCAAGAATCGTATCGGTAGCAAACTCTTGTGAGGTGTTTACCAATACAGCAGTATCTTGTTTGGAGGGAACAAAAGCCTCGGCCAGCCTCTTAAAAAAACCTTTCTTCTTAGGTTTTGTAATAAGAGAATCACGGGTGGTAATTACGCGATGTTGTACACGCTGTTGAATAACAACCGAATCCTGTTCAGCGATGATTTCTTCAATCTCCCTGGCGGACAGAAGACTATCATTAGCCTCACTCAACACACGAAGCATCCGGATCGTATTCTGATCTTTTTCACGCAACAGCACCAACAAACTATCTGTCATCAGACTTTGTTGATCGTCCGAAGCCGAAAGAGTCTCCATCTCCCGGTGAACAAACACAAGAGAAAAGAGTAATATCGCCAACAGAAGAGAGTATCCAATGGCAATCTTTACTTTGGTAAAACGTGAAGGAGTCATAGGCAAAATGTTATAAGGTTATAGAGTTGTAAAGTTATAAGGTTGTAAGGTTATGGAGTATAGGGATACGATGTTATTAGATTAGGTTATCAAGCTCGCAAAATATAACATTATAGCATTATAACCTTATAACCCTATAACTTTACAACTTTTCTTTCGTTTTATAGTAGAATCGCCACCACAGCATGATACCCGCACTGGTCAATCCAAAAGGAAAAGCCATCCACACCCCGGTAATCCCCCAGTTAAGAACGAATCCACAGAAATAACCCACCGGCAAAGATATCACAAAATAGGCAATAAAAGCTATGAGCATCATCGGTTTCACATCCGAAATACCACGCAAAGCATTGGCAAAGTTTATCTGCATGCCATCACCAAGCTGATAAACCAGCATTGGAATAATCAGCATTACTACCATAGCAGACACCTCTTCATTGTCTGTGAACCATCCTCCCAGATAATTGCGGCATAGAAATACAATGCTTCCCAATACCACCGCCATTACCATAATCAACTGAAAACCGGCATAAGCAGAACGACGCACATTAACAATATCATCCTGTCCCTTAAAATTGCTGACACGTACCGCAACAGCAGCTCCCATGCCGTAGAACATCATAAACGTAAATTGAGAAATAGCACACATTATCTGATGTGAAGCCAACGCAATGGTGCCCAGCCAACCTATCATCACCGCACTTAAACTAAAAGAGGCTGTCTCCATTCCCATTTGAAAAGCAACAGGCCAGCCCAAAGCATTGAGACGGATAAACATTGGCCGTGACCACCCTAAACGGAAGAACCCTACTTTATAGCGCAGGAAACGACGACTATTGAAAAATATCACAGCAAATACAATCACCATGACAATACGGGAAAACAAAGTGCTGATACCTGCCCCTAATAATCCTAATTCCGGGAAACCTATCAACCCGTTAATCAGGATATAGTTCCCGATAATATTCAGAACATTACCACCCAACAATATCCACATCGCGGTTTTAGTATCGGTAATACCATCCGTAAACTGCTTAAAGCCATTGAATAGCAATACAAATACAAGAGAAATGAGCAATACTATGTAATAGGGCTTAATCAGTGGAAGTAATTCTTCCGGCTGCCCCAACCGTTCTACATTCAAAAACAAAATCCCCATTATCAGTGTCAGCAACAAGCCAACAAGCAGATTTGCCAGCAGGCTACAGCGTAAAGCCTGACCAACAGGTGCGAATTTCTTATTTCCATATAGACTTCCTATAATGGGGGTCAATCCATAGGAAAAACCTGTACTGAAAATAATAGCCAGGTTAAATACATTATTTACAAAAGAGGCAGCTCCCAATTCGCTGGTGCTATGATGACCGATCATCAGCGTGTCAGCAAATCCAAGGATAATAACTCCCAGCTGTCCGATGACGATGGGCAATCCCAGGAGAAACAACGCTTTGTAATGCCCCTTGTAGGTTTCATAGAAGTTTCTTAATCTCATGAAAGTAGTGATTAGTGATAAGTGATGAGTAGTTAGTGATGAGTGATAAGTGAGTAGAAAAAAGTATGGATATTAAAGGAACCTATAGCGCAGCCCGCTAATCACTCATCACTACTCACTTATCACTAACTCACTACTCACTACTTACAATTTTTAATACCACTCCGTTCGCCTTGTCAAAAGCTGTTTGTGCTACAGTTTGTAATTGTCCGGCAGTCACAGCCCGATAACGCTCTACCTCTTTTTCCATATCTTCAGCCGCTCCATTCAGCTCGAACCAGGCAAGATTAGTAGCGACATTCAGATAATTGATATTACCGAATATCTGAGTAGACTCAAATTTATTCTTTACCTTTTCCAGCTCTTGTGCAGCGATCGCTTCATTCTGTAAGATCTTTAACTCTTCACGCACAGCAGCTTCTGCCTCTTCCAAGGACACACCCGCCGAAGGTTTACCGGATATGTGAAACAATCCGGCATCTATCGAGCCCGAAATAGATGCGTCAATACTAGAAAACAACTGCTTCTCCTGTACCAGATGTTGATTCAGACGACTGGAACGGCCATTACTCAGAATATCCGACAATATATCAAATGCATAATAGTCAGGATGAGCGCGCTCACACATATGAAATGCCATAAAGAGTGCATCGAGGGGAACATTGCGTTCTACTGTTAAACGGCGCTCTTCTGTTTGTACAGGTTCCTGCGGCAATCGGCGTACCGGAACATCCCTACGCGGAATAGTTCCAAACCACTTCTCTGTAAGGGCCACTGCCTCTTCAAAGGAGATATTCCCGGTAACGGCAAGCACTGCATTATTAGGCGCATAGAATCGGAAAAAGAAATCTTTCACCTCATCCAATGTAGCATTAGCTATGTGCGACAACTCTTTACCGATAGTAGGCCATTGATAAGGATGCTCTTTATAGGCAAGAGGACGCAACAGATGCCCCACATCGCCGTAAGGCTGATTGAGACAACGTTGTTTAAATTCCTCCATTACCACTCCCCGCTGAACTTCCAGACTACGTTCATTGAAATCAAGACTCAACATGCGGTCAGATTCCAACCAGAAACCTATTTCTACATTCTGGCGGGGAACGGTAAGATAATAATTAGTGATGTCATTATTTGTCCAGGCATTATTTTCTCCGCCGGCAAGTTGAAGCGGAGCATCATAATCGGGGATATTCACTGAACCACCAAACATAAGATGCTCAAAAAGATGAGCAAACCCTGTATGTTCGGGATGTTCGTCCCTTGCTCCTACATTATATAATATATCAAGAGCTACCATCTGGGTACTATCATCCTGTGAATGGACCAGCCTCAGCCCATTGGCTAAAATATGCCTGTTTATCTTTAACATCTTAATCTAATACAGATACTTTAATAATTTTCACATCATCTTCCGGACGGTCACTACGATCAGTCTTCACATTCTGTATCTTGTCTACAATATCCATACCGTCAACGACTTCACCAAACACAGTGTATTCACCATCCAGATGAGGAGTACCACCTACAGTAGTATAAGCTTCTATCTGTTCTTTAGTAAAATGAAATTCCGGCTGCTTAGCAGCTTCTTCCTGAGCCTGTGCAAACAGTTTTTCCTGCAAATCATACAATCCATCCTCATCATTGGCTTTACGCATCTTATAAATCTCTTTCATATGTTTCTGCGCCAATGCATTAAAAATATTAGTCAGTTTGTTTTCGTTCATCTGTTGCTCCATACCCAGTAAAGTAGAATCATTGTAAACCTTTCCGGTTACAATATAGAACTGACAACCGGACGACTCCTTATTCGGATTTACATTGTCCCCTTGACGAGCTGCTGATAAAGCACCTTTCTTATGGAAATATTTCGGATAAACAAACTCAGCCGGAATGGTATACCCAACATCACCGGCACCCAGCATTTTACCTTTCGGAGCATTCTTTGAATCCGGGTCACCGGCCTGCACCATAAAATCTTTGATCACACGGTGAAACAGTGTACCGTTGTACATACCTTCTTTAGCCAGTTTAATAAAATTATCTCTGTGTTTCGGAGTCTCATTGTAAAGTTTCACCTTAATATCTCCAAGCGAAGTTTCAATCTTCAACATTGTTTCTTTCTGATTTTCCATATCTACATTTTTCTTTTGACCTGGTTTACAAGAAGCTACAGCTCCACAAACCAATATTGTTAATAGTATCAATAAATTCCTTTTCATAACGCTTTCAATTAATTTAAGTTTGCAAATATACGATTTTCGTATAAAACCTCTTACCTTTGTAACTCACAAAATGGCTAAAGATAATATCATGAAATCCATATTAATAGTTGAAGATGATATAACCTTCGGCATGATGCTGAAAACCTGGTTAGGGAAAAAAGGATTTGAGGTGGACTCGACAAGTAACATTGCCCGGGCAAAGAGATGTATCGAAGCACAAATGCCTGACTTAATTCTCTCCGATCTCCGTCTTCCCGATCAGGACGGCATCCATTTATTAAAATGGATGAATGAACAGCATATGGATATCCCATTGATTATCATGACCGGATATGCAGATATACAGTCGGCAGTTCAGGCCATCAAACTGGGTGCACGAGACTATATAGCCAAACCGGTAAACCCGGAAGAACTTCTCAAAAAAATGTCCGAAGCCTTACAAGGCAAAGAAAACGGAAAACCGGTATCCGACAAACAACCATCTGCTCAAAAACAGCACTCAGTTACTTCTGACAAAAGGCATGCTTACCTGGAAGGTGAAAGTGATGCCGCCAAACAATTATATAATTATGTGGGGCTGGTGGCACCAACCAATATGTCTGTCCTTATTAATGGTGCCAGCGGAACGGGAAAGGAGTATATAGCCCATCGTATCCATCAACTCAGTAAACGAGCTGATAAACCTTTTATAGCCATTGACTGCGGTTCCATTCCCAAAGAACTGGCAGCTTCGGAGTTTTTTGGTCATATAAAAGGTTCTTTTACCGGTGCACTAACAGACAAGACCGGTGCTTTCGTAGCCGCCAACAGCGGTACAATTTTCCTTGATGAGATAGGAAACCTCAGCTACGAGGTACAGATACAGTTGCTTCGTGCTCTTCAGGAACGCAGAATACGCCCATTAGGATCTACACAGGAAGTTACAGTAGATATCCGCCTCGTTTCTGCCACCAATGAAAATCTGGAATCAGCGATAGAAAAAGGAACTTTTCGCCAGGACCTATACCATCGTATCAATGAGTTTACGTTACGAATGCCAACTCTTAAAGAACGTGGAGAAGATATTTTATTATTCGCCAATTTCTTTCTCGATCAGGCCAACCAGGAGTTAGATAAACAACTGATCGGATTCGATGCCAAAGCCTCACGCATGTTACTCGATTATCATTGGCCGGGTAATTTACGGCAGATGAAAAACATTATCAAGCGGGCAACTTTACTTGCACAAGGTAGTTTCATTACTCCTGTTGAGTTAGGTGCAGATTTACTTGAAACGCCTTCTACTCCGTCTAATATTTCTTTAAAGAATGAAGAAACAGAAAAAGAACATATCCTCGAAGCACTAAGACAGACAGGTAATAACAAAAGTAAAGCAGCACAAATGCTGGACATTGACAGAAAAACACTCTATAATAAACTAAAACTTTACGGGATCGATTTATAGAAAAAAGGTGTGGATTATTTCCACACCTTTTTTCTACACCCTCCACACATTTCCACACTTCTCTACACACGTCAAAAGGCGGAATAAACAAATAAACTCCTATATACAAGACATTTACAAGAACATATATATTTTTGGCACATCCTTTGAACTTATATAACCGTAAGCGTTCAATAACAAAGTCCAACGATG
>OBXF01000509.1_pt1 | contig 33352 bp, 31 predicted proteins | sample 1495371 | NCBI WGS metagenome assembly OBXF01 (sample SAMEA2580143, study PRJEB22360) | human gut metagenome | biome: human gut; feature: human-associated habitat; material: faeces | place: Denmark | collected 2008/2010 | reverse complement strand
TAAAACGCCAGAAAAAACCCCACCCCGAACCCAGCGCCCAGGGGAGCCGTATCAGCGGAGTAAACCCAGCAGATATTAGTATTTTGATGGTGTATATCGAACAAGGGAAGATTGCCAAGGTTAACTAAAGACGGTTAATATTCTTTGAAAAACCAATTTATAAATGGTAAATAGAGTGTCAAAAGCCCGCTGCGAAAACAATTCGCAGCGGGCTTTTTTTTCTTAATAATAAAGTTATTCCACTTTTTCAATCGTAGTGGTTCCCCAATTCATGATGTTGCTGAGATGGACATAGCCATCGTACAAATTCAAGAAAATCGAGAAGGCACAGACGATATAGATCAATACATAAAAATTATTGGCTTTTTTGTTACGCCATAAAACAAAGCCATCTAAGATCAGTCCTAAAGGAAAAAGAAAGGAGCCGATTCCAGCTAACAGTAGCAAGAGCAGACTTTCATCTTTATCTGCTGCCATCGTTCTTTGGAGTAACGACAATTTTTCTTTCTTGTCGTTGATTTCTTGATTGTTGGTTTCGATCCGCTCTTTTAAGGCTTCGTTCTCACGTAAAAGCTCATCAATCGAGACTTGGTAGAGATCGCTCAACAAAATCAAATTCTCAATATCTGGATAGCCGCGCCCATTTTCCCATTTTGAAATCGACTGGCGTGAAATCTGTAATTTTTCTGCGACAGCTGTTTGCGACAATCCGGAAGACTCGCGACAGCTTTTTAATTGTTCTGCTAAAGCCAATGTATGCTCCTATCTGCTATTTAACAACTAGCTTCCCATTTGAGATCGTGGTTACGACACTCCCATTGGTAGTGATTATACCTGCTTTTTGCTTAAACGTACAGGTGGCTTTGGTGGGCGTGTGAGTTAATGAACTAGAAGTGATACTTCCTCTGTGAGCAACTAAACTTAAATTCGAAGTGCCTGTAAATTGATTGCGGCTATTGACCGTTACATTATAACTAGCAGTCCAATTACCTGTGGATGTTTTTGACACACGATACGTTCCCGCTGCCAGATTTGCTCGGAATGACGGCAATTTTTCAATGGTCAAAATCACCTCGTTGCCTTCTTCATCTACCGTGACCAGCTGCTCATAGGGACTATCTGATGCTAAGTCATAAACGAGTTCAGGTTCTTCCACTGTCTGGGCGGCAGCTGGGAGAGCAAAGAGGAAACAAAGAAAAATAAACGGCACAAAAAATAATTTTTTCACAAACACCACTCCTTGTACTTTTAATAATTCAAGTATACAAGGTTTATTTAGTTAAAGAAAGTACAAGCTAGTTTACAGGGGTAACGGCTGGTTTACATTGGTTGATGTAGAATCATCTCTATACTGTGTCAAAAATTAAAAAGACTGATATTTTTTTCGGTAATCGCGTGGTGTTAGCCCTACGTGTTTTTTAAAAAGTTTTGAAAAGTAGTTGACATCATACATACCAATTGAAGCAGCGACTTCTTGAATGAGATAGTTACTTTCGGATAACTTTTTTTTTGCGATTTGGATTTTAAGTTTTGTAGTATAAGCAGTAATTGTTTCACCAGTTTCTCTTTTAAATAGTTGAGAGAGGTAGGATGAGTTGATATTTAATTCTGCCGCTAACTCACTCAATTCAAACTTTTTATTGGTGTAGATGGTAATTAGATTGATTGCCTCTCTAATCAATGGGGAATAACTAGGAAACGAATATTGTTTTACGAGATCGCAATAGGCTCTCAAAACATCTATATGTAAATTATCAGCTTCAATAAATGAAGAAACATTGGCAATTTTTTTGGCAATCGTTCGTGACAACTGATCAATGTAAAATGGTCGTACTTGACTAGCTTCAATACCTTTTCTCAATAATGTATTGAAAATGACTAATCTATTTCTTCTTTCTTCTAAATTGTCTTCGTATGCATTCTCCATACGCCATTCAAAACTTCCCAAACAAGCAATAGCTTCTCTTTTATTGCCAGCAATGACTGCCTTCAACAGGCGGTTTTCAATTTGGTAGCGTTCTTCGATTAGCTTGATAGCATCGGGATTAAAACGCTGCGACTCAACTACTTGCGACACTTGTTTTTGTGTTTCTGTTATTAAGTATTTATTCACTCGCTTTACCTGGTAAGCATGACTATCGCCATAACAAAACTTTGCGATTTGGTTCATAAAAGCCGTGATCGACTTATCATCAATTATAGGTAATTGCTGATAAAAAGTTTTTAAATGAATAAAGGTACTACGTATTTGTGATTGAGAAGAAAGTAACTTTTGAATAAATGATTCGGGAATTTCCTTTGTTAAATAGGGACCGATAAATAAGTATTCTTTTTCATAGGGGAATTTTAGTAAACAGAAATTTAATTCAAAACGTTCATAAAAGAAATAGAGTGTTCGTTCATCTAGGTGGTTTAACCAATCAAATAATTTCGCTGTTTCGAAGGAAAAGAGATCTAGGAAGTATTCTAACTCAGCTCTCTGAGCTAACGCCATCCCTTGCATCTTACTGTTCAAAATCAGCGGATGGACATGGTAACTATGTTCAAGAAGATCCAAAATCAACTGCTTTTCTTTATCAGTTATTTTTTCCATTGCCTCGCCCTCCTCGTTTCAATTTTATCATGTTACACAATAATATTACTAAAAAATATAAAATAATTACTAATTGGATGCGTTTTCTAAGTGATATTCTTTTTTTAAGGATTATCCCGGGAGTTCTATTTTGATGAAATGAGTGAAGACAATGAATGACAGAACGAAACCTACTTACTTGATTTGTGTCGATTCAGATGGTTGTGCAGTCGATTCAATGACTATTAAACACAAAAGAGCATTTGGTCCAGCATTTGTAGAAATTTTCCAATTGCACGCATTTGAAAAAGAGCTTTTAAATGAATGGAACTGTATAAATTTATATTCCTTAGATCGAGGAATCAATCGGTTCCAGGGACTAGCTAAAATTGTTGCTTATACAGAAAAGCATTTTCAAGAAATTGAAGATGCAAAATTCTTGTTACAAGCGGTGCAGGAAGCACCAGAGTTAAATGTGTCCGTTTTTGAAAATCATTATCTTGAGACGGGAAAAATGATTTTTAAACAAGCGATTGATTATTCTAATCGAGTCAATCAATTGATTGAAGCAATCCCGGAAAATGAGATCACAACCTTTGATTATGTAGCAGATTCCTTAAAAAAAGCTAGTACGTTTGGCAAGATCGTCGTGGTTTCCTCAGCGAATAAAGCAGCTGTAGAGGAAGAATGGCATAGATTAGCGCTTAGTCCCTATGTTGATCAGTTCTTTACTCAAGAAGATGGCACAAAAAGCCAAATCATTGCTCACTTAAAAAAAGAAGGGGGATATGAACAGCATCAGATTTTAAAAATCGGTGATGCGATAGGGGATTATGAAGCTGCAAAAGTCAATCAGGTTGCTTTTTATCCTATTTTGGTAAATCAAGAAAGTACTTCCTGGCAACGATTATTGGACCATTATTTTAGTATTTTCGTTTCAGGTGACTTTAACAATGTACGGCATGAGCTAAATCAAGGTTTTTTAGAAAACTTAACAAAAGGGGAGCAGGTATGAAGATGACAGTTGATTTAACAACAAAACCTTTCTATCTTAGTGAGGACGACATCTCTTGGGTAGAAAGAACCATTGCACAGATGAGTATTGAAGAAAAAATTGGACAGCTTTTTGTTGATATGGTGGCAACATCTGATAAAGAAAAATTGACGGCCTTGTTAGCGAAGTATCCAATTGGCGGTACACGCTATGCGCCAAGAGAAGCTACAGAAGTATACGATCAAAACCATATACTGCAAACGGAGAGCAAGATTCCTTTATTAATTGCAGCGAATACAGAAGCCGGAGGTAATGGTGCCTGCACAGATGGCACAGAAATAGGGAAAGAAGTAAAAATCGGGGCCACCAATGATCCCCAATATGCGTATGAGTTGGGACGGGTATCTGGCATCGAAGCTTCTGCAATCGGCTGTAATTGGAGTTTTGCACCGATTGTTGACATTATGTACAACTGGCGCAACCCAATTATCTCTTCTCGTTCTTTTGCCAATGATCCGGATCTAGTTCTTGAAATGTCTTTGGCTTACATGCGAGGCATTCAAGAAAGCGGCATTGCACCAGCAGCAAAACATTTCCCAGGAGATGGCTTAGATGAGCGAGATCAACATCTATCGTTTAGTATCAACCATTTTTCTTGTGAAGAGTGGGATGCCACCTATGGCAAAGTTTACCAAGGATTGATTGAAGCGGGCTTGCCATCGATTATGGCAGGGCATATTCACCAGCCGGCATACAGTCGTTATTTCAATCAAGAATTGGAAGGTAAGCATACATTACCTGCGACTTTATCAAAAGAGTTGTTAACGGATTTGTTACGAGGAAAATTAGGTTTTAATGGATTGATTGTCACGGACGCGAGCCATATGTTAGGAATGACTTCTGCGATGAAGCGATCCGAAGCACTCCCGCTATCCATTGCCGCCGGCTGTGATATGTTTTTGTTTTTCAATGATGCAAAGGAAGATTTCGATTACATGTTGCAAGGGTATCGCTCTGGCGTCATTACAGAGGAACGCTTGCAAGAAGCATTGTTGCGGATTTTAGGATTGAAAGCTTCTTTGGGCTTGCACAAGCAAGAATCATTCCTAGAGCCAAAAGAAAAAGATACTGCTTTAGGGAAGATTGGCTTACCAGAATCAAAAGCAATATTTGAAGAAGTCGCCAACAAAGCCATTACCTTAGTCAAAGAGGAAAAAGGAGTACTGCCAATTTCGGTGAAGAAATACCCACGAGTTTTACTGGTTGGGGTGAAAGGAACGGAAAAAGATTTTGGGGAGATTATTGCGGGCAGTAAAGGAAGCCCACTAGAAAATATGAAAAATCTTTTGGAAACAGAGGGTTTCAAAGTAACGATTTTTGAATCAATGGCAGAGAAGTTCAAAGCACTCCCAAAAGAAGAATTTGTAAAAAGTATCAGTAAAATTTATAGTCAAAAATCTGCGATCACCGAGATTACTGACAACTATGATTTAGTGATCAATTTAGTCAATGTAAACCCATCAACTGTTCAACGACCGATTTGGCCAATGAGTAAAGGGACGCCTGATATTCCTTTTTATGTCCATGAAGTGCCAACGATTATTGTCTCTATTCAAAGTCCCTATCACTTGGCTGATATCCCACAGGCAAAAACCTATATCAATGCCTATGACGGTAACCAAAAAAATCTAGCTATTCTAATAGAAAAACTACTAGGTAAATCTGGATTTGAAGGGAAAAGTAATATTGATGTTTATTGCGGGAACTTGTTAGATTACTGATTATGGCAAAATAAAAAGGAGAAAGCTATGGAAAAAAACATCCAACAACAGGAAATCGAGTACAATCGAGCAAAGATTTGGCAAATCATTCTTTTTTCTCTGAATAATTCGTCTACGAATATTTATTTATTCGCATTTGGCTTTGTTACGTACTTTGCTACGGGAATTTTGGGATTGACAGTCTTATTCGTTAGTCAATTGATTGGCTATATTAGAGTTTTTGATAGTATCATTGATCCTATAATCGGAGTATTGATAGATAAAACCAATACGAAGTTTGGGAAATATCGACCGAATATTATTGTTGGTAATGCAATCACTTTTTTCTCATTCGTCTTTCTATTTAATATCAATGTTTTCGGCGAACGTTTTACCTTTCCCTTATTCATGATTGCTTTGATCATCCACAAGATGGGGTATTCATTACAAGCAACCGTGACAAAAGCTGGGCAAGCAGCACTGACCAATGATCCAAAACAGCGCCCGATTTTTAATATTTTTGATGGGATTGCCACGAGTTTGCTCTTCTCTGGTGGACAAATGATTGTTTCTGGCTACTTAGTAGGAAAATATGATGGCTTCACTCCAGAATTTTTTAGAGTTTTTATCCCAAGTGTTATGGCGATTTCAGCTCTTCTAGCAATTTTAGCTTGTATTGGTATTTGGGAAAAAGATAATATAGAAAATTTTGGTATTGGTAGAAAAACGAAAGAAACTTCTCTACGAGAATATTGGAAAATCTTGAAAGAAAATCGCCCACTACAAATGCTAACTGCAGCAGCAGCATTGGTAAAATTTGTTTTACAAATATTTACTGATCAAGTCATGCTAGTAATGGTTTTTGGTATTATTTTCGGAAATTATGCTCTTTCAGGTACCCTTTCGATGATTTTGATCATTCCAGGTATTGGGTTTACAGCATTTGCCGTTTCCTTAGCAAGAAGAAGGGGATTAAGATATGCTTATGTTCGCTATTTACAAACAGCTATGATTGCTGCCTGTGTACTAGGTGTTTTGCTTATCTTTGGTGAGGTTGGCTCCTTGAGGTTTGATCGTTTTGATCTGTATACTATTTTGTTCATTATTTTTTATGGTGTAATGAGAGGAACAACACAGGCACCGACGGGGTTAGCTTTGACCATGTCCGCTGATATCTCTGATTACGAAACAAGCGTTTCGGGTAGATACGTTTCTGGGTTAATCGGCACAGTTTTTTCCTTGACAGATTCAATCGCTTCGTCACTGGCGCCTATGTTGATTGGTTTTGTTTTAGCTATGATTGGGTTTTCACAAGAATATCCAACACAAGATACATTGGGTACATCTCAGCTACAACTAGTTACAATCATTTTATTTATTGGAGTTCCCGTTTGTATGCTGAGTATCGCATTATTTTTTATGAAATTTTACACATTGGATAAGCAAAAAATGATCGATATTCAAGAAAAAATTCAACAAATGAAATCTAGCTCGGGAGAAGATGAGAATGAAAAATCGCCTTTAGAGATATCTACAACAAACCTTAATGAAATTTCTGATGTTTAGAGAATCAAAGACGGCTAGGAGAATAAAAGCCAAAAAGTATTATATAAAAAACACATAAAAAAGCTGAAAGAGGGACGTCTTTCAGCTTTTTTGCAACCAATTTTATTCTCTCAAATCAATATCCTTTTGATGGTCGCCGTCTTTCTTATAAACGTTCACCACGGATTCTTTGTTTTCGGCGATTTCTTTGGCACGGGCGATGGCATCTGCCTTCTTGTCGAAATGATCACTGGCACGTTTCGCTCCTTTGGAACGGACTTGCCATTGGTCGTCTTCATACACAACTTCTACATCCGCATCCATTAATTTTTCCGCATTCTTATTGGTTTGATGGGTATCGTCTTTTTGCGGATTTTTTTCTTTCTGAAAAGCTTTCTTCTCCTCTTCATCTGCATTATCATACCATTTTTCTGCTTGACTCGTGGCGATCGGGATCGCCCGATCATCGGAATAGCCATCGGCTAGCAGGGCATTGGCGATATCGATCGCTTTTTTACGAACTAAGGGGTCTAGATTCTTCATTGACGCAGGATAATCACGGACATTCCAAGGCATTGTTTGTTTCCTCCTTTTTCTTGATCCAAGGTCATTTTCTTAGGGGTTCCCTTTTACAGGTACTACCAGTTACTACTTATTAGTTTACCCCCTTCTATAAAAAAGGGAAATTATTTGATTTCTGGTCAAAAATGGGGGCACTTTCTTTTTTCATTTTCTAATAAACGAGGATTTATTTTTGTTAACAAAGCGTTATATTTCCCAAAAAAAAATGAATGGTTTAGAATTTTATTATAGAGAAAAGGAGGACGTAAGAATGAGTGAACCTATTTTGACTGATCCACGGGAACTTTATCACACGGGTAAATACAGCAAACAGGAACAAGATACGCCTGCTTTACAAGAAGAAATGCGACCAAAACCTGATTGTGGTGAAGAATCTTATGAGGGAAGTCAGCAGTTAGAAAACCGGCGTGTACTGATCACCGGTGGGGATTCTGGGATCGGACGAGCAGCAGCGATTGCCTTCGCCCGTGAAGGAGCAGACATTGCCCTACACTTTTTCCCAGGAGAAGAAGATGATGCCGAAGAAGTTGCAGGGTACATCAAAGAAGCTGGGCGCAAAGTGATCTTGCTACCCTATGACCTGCGAGACGAAGCGGCACCACAAGAGATCGTTGACAAAGCGGTGGCAGCATTAGGTGGGTTAGATACATTAGTATTGAACGCAGCACAGCAAATCACGCGGCCATCGATTGCAGAATTACCGATTGAACAAGTGAAAGATACCTTTATGGTAAACATTATCTCAATGTTTGCATTAGTCAAAGCTGCTGAGCCGCACTTACCGGCTGGAGGAGCGATCGTGACAACGACTTCGGTCCAAGCTTTTAGTCCAAGTGCCCATTTAATGGATTATGCGGCAACCAAATCGGCGATCGCCAGTTTTACAGTCAGCTTGGCGAAACAATTTGCTGAAAAAGGAATTCGCGTCAATGGGGTAGCCCCAGGACCGATCTGGACACCATTACAGTTAGATCATGGCCAACCGCAAGACCAGCTGCCTGAATTTGGTCAGCAAGCGTTACTTGAGCGGGCAGGACAACCAGCTGAGCTGGCACCTGTCTATGTCTTTTTAGCTTCGAATAAAGCTAGCTATGTGACAGCACAGATTTATGGTGTTACCGGCGGAGAAGCCATCAACTTGTAAGCTTATCAAAAATTGGAGAAAAAGGAGGAGGTGTCCTATGAGTAAAGGGTGGAAAATCGTATCAATCATCGTTTCGTTGATCTTTATCACTGTCTTATTACCAATCGTATTAATGAGTAATCCTTATATGCAGCTGCCATTTGGTTTGGACAGCAGAGGCAATGTCGTCACGTATTTCTTTGACAACTTATTTATGCGTCAATATATGTTTTGGGTAGCTGTTGTCTTGATCGCCTTATTCTTGATCGTGATCTTAGTCGTGCTTTTTTATCCAAAAACCAAAACGACCTTTGTTTTGAAAGAGGATAAGGGCGCATTGACGATCGATAAGAAAGCAATCGAAGGACTTGTACGTACGAAAGTAAATGAAAAAGAATTTGTTGAAGGACCAAAAGTTCATGTCAAGGCGACCAAAAATCGAATTTTGATTAAAATCAAAGGACGCTTGAAACGGACGTCTGCCTTAGTCGGCAAAACCGAAAACTTAATGGCGGAAATCCAACAAGATGTCCAACGAGTGCTTGGTTCAAGTGAGAAAGTCAAAGTCGAAGTCAACTACGCGAATTTTGAACAAAATGAGACTCCGGAAAACCCGCGAGTAGAATAGGAGGGCTATGATGAACGAACTACAACAATACAAAATCCCATTGATTTTTGGAGCAATCGGCCTTGTTCTGGCTGTGTTGTTTGTAACGATCGGTTTTTTCAAAACATTGCTGATTCTACTCCTAACAGGTTTGGGTTTTGCGTTAGGATTGTATCTCCAACGTACCGGTATCATCGACGAATTTTTTAACCAACAATAACGCATTTTAAATAGGAGGAATTTTTAATGAATAACGATAAAAACGAATTAAACAATGATAAAAAAGTCAGCGCACATCCAGATCCAGTGGTTCCTAACACCAATCATCAAGCAAATGAAAATGCGATTCCAATGACTGAAGCACCAGATCCAGTGGTACCAAATGCTGAAAAAGCAGTAGCAGGACAACAAAACGGACCAAAACCAGGGGATCATCCAGCACCAGGAAATCCAAATCCAGCAGGACATCATCCAGCACCGCCAAAACCTGGCCACAACGATTTTGAAGGACCAACTGGCGACGCACCTGTTCATGGTTCATTGACCTATGATGACAAAGTGATCCAAAAAATCATCGGGATCGCATTAGAACACGTGGATGGTCTGTTGACGGTCGATGGTGGTTTCTTCTCTAACATTGCGGAAAAATTAGTCAATACAGACAATGTGACTGCGGGTATCAATACCGAAGTAGGGAAAAAACAAGTAGCCGTTGATTTAGATATCGTGGTTGAATACGACCGCAACATCCCAGAAATCGCTGACCAAGTCAAAGAAGTCATCCAAAAAGAAGTAACGACAATGACCCAATTAGAAGTTATCGAAGTCAACATCAATGTTGTAGATGTAAAAACGATCGCTGAATACGAAGAGGAACAAGAAACGGTTCAAGACAAAGTATCGTCAGCTGCATCTAAAACCGGCGACTTTGCTTCACGTCAAACCAACAAAGCCAAACATGCGGCTTCCCGCGCGTCTGATCGTATCGAAGAATACAACGAGCCTCGGGTGAAATAAAAAAGTTTCATATGAAACAAAAAAACTGTGACGTATGTCCATAGAAGAAAACCGCAAGAAGTGACGATAAATCGTTCATTTCTTGCGGTTTTTGGGTGAAATAAAAGGGCATTGGCTTACCACCAATGCCCCAATGTTTCGCCCTGAAAGGACTAAACAAAATGTAGGCTAAAGATAGCATAAATCAACTCCCGCTGGATCTATCTGCTTCATTTTCCCTTCAAAAAATATGTGCCATCGTTTTTCATCAGTTAGCTGGTTGAAGCTCTTCAGTTCAATGAACGCTATCTTTTGGTCGACCTAGGAAATATGATTTGGGAGTAATGATGAAAGAGTGTCTTATTGATAATATGAGAGAAGCTTTTACGTGCAGCAAGAGTGAACATTTGGCTGAAGAAATCATATGCTCGTTAGGCGTCGTGGGCGAAGAAAGTTCGATGTGAAAAAACTTGGATTTGTGAGATCTTGTTTAAGTTTCACCCGATACACGTTTCGAGGGTTAAATACAGTCAAGCTAACTCATTACGGTCTTCAACCTGATAAAATTAACAAAAATAGGTACTTGAGTTACAAAAAGTGAATAAGAATAAAGAGCATTTGAAAAATCATATGATTTTCGATTGCTCTTTATTTTTAAGAACGTAACTTATTCTGTCATAGCCTTGCTTTTTTAAGTGTTTATGTAAAGAACGCTTTTTTCTTTATAGGAAGAACGATCGACTCTTCTCGTTTTATGCGCCGATTTGACTCCGAATAGGAGAACTGTAGAAAATATGAATAGGGTATAGTAAGAATACTAAAGAAAGCAAGCAGGGGTTTTTACCCTTTTTTTGTATTTAAAAAGGCTTATACCGAAAGGTAAGTTTAGTGTAGCAAGTAATAGTATACAGAATGGATAACAGAAGTTATATTAAGTCTGTTTTTTCTCATTTACCAATGCTTGGCATGGCTTCGTTAGAAAACTTGATCTGACAGGATTTAACTATCCTAGGTTTCTATTTCCAATTAGATGAGTATTTGTATACGGTTACTAGGAAAGTTATAGGTATCAAATAACTAAGCGATGCAATACTCAACAAAAAATTTTCAAGTGTACGTAAAAGTGTAAGAGTATTTGAAATGCAAGGTTTTGAAATTATCCAGATGATTAAAAATGATAGTAAGCTATTTTCTTGTGAAAACCACCGAAGGAGTTGTATGTGAACAAACAATAGTACATTTATTGTTCGAATGAAGAGTACCATAAAATCACAATAGAACAGTCTGGCTTGAAGAAAGGGGATAGAAAATGATAAATAAGAAGCTAATAACTACATTGACTATTTGTGTAGGCGTGTTGAATCCGTTTGCTGTTTTTGCGGAGACAGTTGCCTCTGTTCAAGTAGATAGTGAACGATCAGAAATTACTGATAACTCAGAAAAGCCAACAGAGGAGTCAGCCAATGATTTAAATGAAAGAACAGATAATACAGAGAGTGAACAATTATACGAGATACAAAATGATGGCGCTGAAGAAACAGAAGAATCTAAAAGTGTGGTTTCCCCCCAGGAAGAAGAAGCTATTGTAGTGCACGATATGGAAAAAAACTCACAGCAAACGATGGATATCTTTGAAGAATCCCAAGAGAAAGCAGCGATGCTTAGCGAACTTGAAAACGAACGAAATATAGATTTGGAATCAGGTGTATGGGGGACTGTTCCTTGGACTTGGAATGAAGAAACGAAAACAATCGAATTAGAAGCTGGAAATGCAAGTACGGTAGCAACTGCTCCTTGGAAAACATATACCTCAGTGAGTAATATCATAGTCAATGATACTGTCGTACTTCCAGAAGATTGTGCACTTTTGTTCTCTGGGATTACTGGATTAATAAACGTAGAAAATTCAGAAAATTTCGACACCTCAAACGTAACAAGCATGAACCGTATGTTTCAGGGGGCTAGTAATTTAACAGAGATCGATGTATCAAGATGGGATACGTCCAATGTAATCGATATGAGCTATATGTTCGATTACGCTAGTGGTTTAACAAAGCTCGATGTCTCAAGTTGGAACACGTCCAACGTAATCGATATGAGCTATATGTTCTATGCAACGCATAGCTTAACAGAGCTCAATGTATCAAATTGGAATACATCAAGTGTAACAAGTATGAATCGTATGTTTCAAGGAGCTAGCAGCTTAATCGAGCTCGATGTCTCGAGTTGGGACACGTCGAGCGTTACAAATATGAGAGGTATGTTCAATTCAGCTAGTGGTTTAACCGAGCTCGATGTCTCAAATTGGGACACGACAAACGTAACAAATATGAGCTATATGTTTAATTCTGCTGTTAGTTTAACAAAGCTCAATGTTTCGAGTTGGGATACAGCGAGCGTAAAAGATATGAACAGTATGTTCTATGCAACCAATAGCTTAGCCGAGCTCAATGTCTCGAGTTGGAATACGTCGAGTGTAACAAGTATGAATCGTATGTTTGAGGGGGCTAGTAGCTTAACCGAGCTCGATGTCTCGAGTTGGGATACGTCGACCGTAACAAATATGAGAGGCATGTTCCATTCAGCTAGTGGTTTAACCGAGCTTGATGTATTAAATTGGAATACAGCGAGCGTAACAAACATGAGCTATATGTTCAGTTCTGCGAAAAGTTTAACAAAGCTTGATGTCTCGAGTTGGGATACATCGCGGGTAACCGATATGAGCTATATGTTTCAGAGTGCTAGTAGTTTAACCGAGCTCGATATCTCAAATTGGGACACAACGAGCGTCACAAATATGGGCTATATGTTTGAGGATGCTGGTAGTTTAACCGAGATAGATGTATCGAATTGGAACACGACAAGTGTAACAGATATGAGTTATATGTTCCATTCAGCTAGTGGTTTAGCAGCGGTAGATGTATCAAATTGGAATACGAAAAATGTAACAAATATGAGTTATATGTTCCATTCAGCTAGTGGTTTAACCGGGGTAGATGTCTCGAATTGGGACACGTCGAGCGCCACAAATGTGGGCTATATGTTCTATTATGCTAGCAGTTTAACTGAGCTCGATTTCTCAAGTTGGGACACGTCGAGCGTAACAAATATGGAGCACATGTTCAATGGGCTATATTTTTTAAAAAAACTTGTTTTAGGAGAAAAATCTATTTTCTCTTCAGCTGTAGGTCTACGAGAGATCCCAATTGATGAGAATTATACAGGACAGTGGATTCTAAATTCAACGAATACCGGAAACCTTCCAGCTACTCCAGTAATTTTCTCCAGTTCAAATGAGTTTATGGATGAGTATGATGGGAGTAATCCTGGAACATATATATGGGAAAAACGCCCAGATGCAGGACCAATAATCGTCACCTATAAAGATACCGAAGGAAATCAACTGATTGAAGCGATTACTTTAAATGGAAAAGTTGGTTTGCCTTATGTTAGTGAGGCTAAAGAAATCTCTGGCTGGCACTTGCTTGAAACGCCCTCAAACGCTTCAGGTGTCTTTACTGAAGAATCGCAAGAGATAACCTATATGTATGATAGAGATCCTGTTGAAGAACTACTTGCAGCAATTGACCCTGTGAGTGACCAATCTCCATCAATTACTGGGTATGTTACTGAATCTGTGGATGAACTAACGATTGCTTATCAAAATATAGAAGGAGAGACGATTACTCTTGGAAAAAACGATTCTCGCATTATCTGGGGGGATTACCAAGATTCAAACCAACAAATTCGATACTTCCGAATTAATTTGATGGAAAATGAGCGTCTTGAAACTGAGACAAAAGTAACGATTAAAGTTGCGAAACCTTCTGTTGAAACGACCGGTGATAGAACGGAAGAACAAACAGTCATAAAAGGTATTGATTGTCGAGCAAATAATGTCACTTTAGATCGTTACAAAATTAATGAATTATCTACACAAGAAGAATTAGAAACTTTGATTCTTCAAGAAAGTCGCGCACAAGCCACAAATGTGTTGACGGAAGCGGATATGACGAAGGACTTTCGCATCGTAGAAACGGATCTTACACGAGAAGTGAACGAAGACGGCAGCTACTTTGCTGTTCTTGAAGTCGGGAATAAAGCTTACCAGCTGACCGTCGGTATTGATGTTACCTCGAAAAATGAGCATCTGCGGGTGACGATCCCGACCAAAATGGTCTTTGAATCCTTGTACAATGCGGCGGAATCGCATCGTAATTTTGAAAGCCAAACGTATGAGATCCGCAATCAATCGCCACTTGCTGTGGATACCTATATCAATCAACTGGCGATCGATGATCCTGCTGGAATCGTCTTGTTAGAAGCGGGAGAAGATCCCCTTGATTATGCAGAAAGAAAAGAGGAAATCCCAACTCTTACTTATGACGATATCTCAACCCCGCTGTTGCGATTGAACCTAAAAACGGCAGAAACACAGATCCAACTCTATGAAGCAATGGAGGAACAACATCTGGTTCGCCTAGAAGAAAGAAGCCGCGTGCCGATTTCCTTAACGGGGGACTTCTATGGAGATTACCCGCAATGGATCGTTGATACAGAAGCTAATCAAGGCGGGTATTATGAAGACTTGCTCGTACCCAATTATCGCATTGTCTTACGCTTTGTCCCACGAGACTAAAGAAAAAGAGCGTACTAAACGTGAAGGAGGTGAATCCATTGGAGCAAACGAATCAAACCGAAAACAAAAAACGACGGAAATGGCTCTTGTTGTTGCTATTGGCAGTACTTGCCGGTGGACTCGGGTACTACTTTTACCAATCAAAAGCAGCAGTTCCTTTGATCAGTGCCGACCTTTTACCAGAACCCGGCGATGCCACCGATCAGCGGGTTTCTGAACGAGCGCAGGAGATTGCGGATGCGAATTATTTCACGCTGCAAATCAATCCAGAAGCCATTTTTGAAGATGGTCAAAGCACGGGATCCATCGAGATCGTCAATCCGGGCACCAATGTGTACCCAATCGCCGTGGACATCTCTTTACTGTCGAGCGGGGAAGTCATCTATTCTTCCGGTGCGATCTATCCAAATCAATTTGTTGAAAATGTCGCCTTGGCGACACCGTTGGCAAAAGGGGAATATCCCGCCAAAGCCACGATCAATATTTACGACCCTGAAAGCAAAGAAAAACAAGGGGTCACTGAAGCTGAATTAACGATTATCGTTAAGAATTAAAAAAAAAGAAAAGTGAGGAAATAAAAATGAAAAAATTTGTAGCAGCCATTCTAAGTACAGCAACGATCGCAGGAGTAGTCGCAAGTGGCACCACCGCTTTTGCGACACAAACTATTGATGGACGCGAAGGCGATACTTCAGGAAATGTCCAAGTTAACGGGATTATCGGTGAATTTGATAATACAACATCTGGACCAAATCCCGACGATTTGAACCACTGGATCAATGTGACGGTTCCGACTACGGCAGTATTTTATACCACAGAAACCTCAAGTCACAAAGAAATCGTTTCACCTACGTACACTGTAACAAATAACTCAGCAGTTGGTGTGATTGCTTCTGTTTCGGGTGTTGATACACCGTCAAAAATGTCTGAAGTAAATTCACTAAAGGTAAATAGCATTGAACTATTTGGAAATGGTGAACCAAGTGTGACAAAAACAGAGTTGTTTACTCTTGAAGGCAACCAAGGAAAGAATGAAGGCACATTTGCTTTCACTGGTGCAGCAACACCGTCTAATACAGCACAAGAATCAAATCCAAGTTTCAATTTGGTCTTGAGCTTTGCCCCTGATGTAGTTGAAGACTAGAAAATGAAATCCCAGTAAAGAAAGGGGAATCGTATGAAAATACGAAGGAAATTTTTCTTTTTACTCTCTGCATTTCTGGTTATGGTTATTTTTGGAAACTTCAAACTGATTCTTACGGAGGCAACAACTGGCCAAATTACTGTCAATGGACGAATTGGGCAAGCAGTAAGTACAAGCAACGTAGCAAGTAAAGATGATTCGGAAAGCGAACCAACTGAAGTGGAGGAAGATGTGTTAGATAGTTCTTCTTCAGAAGGATCCAATAACCCGGGCAAAAATTCATCTGAAGAAGGAACTGGTTCCGAAGGTCACTTTCCTAATACTGGTGAAAACCTAAAGGGACAAAAAATAATGATTGGGTTGGGAATATCACTAATTTTCCTTTCGATAATAGTTATCGGGGAAAGCAGAAAGAGAAACCAAAACAAATAAATCATTCTTATTATAAAGAGAAAAGAGTGTATCGAAATTGATATGCTCCCTATAAAGTAGATAAGGAAAAACAATTATTTCCAATCTACTTTATAGGGAGTTTTTGTATGTTGAAGAGGAGCCTTTGTTCTCCAGAAGAAAAAGATCAAGTTATTTTAGAATTAATAGAGGGTCTAAAAATTTACAACGTAGAAAAATAGAAAAGTGATTGAAAAAATAAAAGCGGTTATAGCAGTCATCAATGAAGGACTATCTGTAGGACAACCGTATTTGCCATCGCTCTTTGTTTACTAGCTTAAGTAAATGGATTCCAAGATATACGAAATGAGGTGACATTAAAATCTACCGATAATGTGGCAGTGTACTTTAAATGATTTTAACAAGACGTAAAATCACCTACTAACAGTACATTGAGGTTGCTCCATATATAAGGAGCTATCATCTAAGCCTCTTTCAATATACTCGATGTGTATGATTTTAATAGATGACAGAAATTTATGTCCCGAGAGTCTGAGAGAAAATGGTCATTTACGGTTATTCTAGGGTGAAAACCAACAGTGTGTTTTTTCTCTTAAAGGAGTCAAATGTTTAGTAACGCTTTTGAAATCTACAAAAAATAGATAGTATAGTTACCAAAAATGAATAGATAAAAGCTGACCAGGAGGGTTGGCAGCCTCGCTGGTCAAGGAAAAATGAAAAAAGTTTTTTGGATTGAAATGAGTATAATTTCCATGCCTTAAACCAACCTTAAAGCCCCAGTTAAAAAATGGTAAATTCTCCTAGAAAGCAATCTCTGGCTATTGCATCACATTGCTTTTTGCGTTAAAGTAGGAACTAGTCTGTGAAACATTTTTCTGTTTCACAAAATAGAAAGGATTCGTTATGCTACCTGAAGAATTTCATGAAGAATTACGCAAAAACGGGATCGTTTTAACCGAAGAACAAATGGAAAAATTCGCTGTCTATTTCGAGCGTTTAGTCGAATGGAATCAGAAGATGAATCTAACCGCAATCACGGAAAAATCAGAAGTGTATTTGAAGCATTTCTACGATTCTGTTTCCTTAGCTTTTGAAACCGCCTTTGACCCGCAAAGTCATTTGTGCGATGTCGGTTCAGGTGCTGGCTTTCCAAGTATTCCACTAAAAATCGTGTTTCCTGAATTAGAAGTGACGATCGTCGACTCTTTAAATAAGCGCATCACCTTTTTACAAACTCTTGTGACGGATCTACAATTGGATAACGTCCACTTGTACCATGACCGTGCAGAAACATTTGGTCAAAACCCGCAATTTCGTGGGCAATTCGATTATGTGACCGCTCGTGCGGTTGCCCGTTTGAATGTGTTAACGGAACTCTGTGTGCCATTGGTGAAAAAAGCAGGCTATTTTTATGCGCTCAAAGCTGCCAAAAGCGAGGAAGAACTGGTTGAAGCCAAACCAGCGATCTCACTCTTAGGCGGCAAATTTATTGAAGAAAAAAGCTTTACCTTACCGGTCAGCGGCGATGAACGCCATCTTTTGATCATTCAAAAGAAAAAAGAAACGCCAAAGAAATACCCCCGCAAACCGGGAATGCCAGCGAAACAACCAATTAAATAGGAGGAAAATCAATGGCCCGTATTATTTCAGTTGCAAACCAAAAAGGCGGCGTAGGCAAAACCACCACAACGGTGAACCTAGGTGCGTCCTTAGCATTTGTCGGCAAAAAAGTGTTACTCGTAGATATTGATGCCCAAGGCAACGCCACAAGCGGTGTCGGCATTCGCAAACCAGATGTGGAACAAGACATCTATGATGTATTAGTCAATGAAACACCGATCGTTGAAGCGATTTTACCTAGCAGCCGAGAAAACTTGGATATCGTTCCAGCGACGATCCAATTAGCTGGTGCGGAAATTGAATTGACCTCCATGATGGCACGGGAATCTCGATTGAAATCAGCTTTGAATGAAATCAAAGAACAATACGATTATATCTTTATCGATTGCCCGCCATCTTTAGGTCATTTGACGATCAATGCCTTTACCGCCAGTGATTCGATTTTGATCCCAGTCCAATGTGAGTACTATGCATTAGAAGGGCTGAGCCAACTATTGAATACCGTGCGTTTAGTACAAAAACATTTTAACCCTGAGTTAGAGATCGAAGGGGTCTTACTGACGATGTATGATGCCCGTACGAACTTAGGCGCGGAAGTCGTGGAAGAAGTCCGCCGCTATTTCCAAGAAAAAGTATATGAAACCATTATTCCGCGGAATATCCGTTTGTCTGAAGCACCTAGTCATGGATTGTCGATCATTGATTATGATCCACGCTCAAAAGGAGCCGAAGTCTATCAGACGTTAGCAAAGGAAGTGTTAGCCCGTGAAGAATAAAGGGAAAGGATTAGGGCGTGGGATCGATGCGTTGTTTCAAGACCTGCAAGGGTTAGAAGAAGTCGATATCAAGACAGAAAAAGTCGTTGAACTGCCTTTAAACGAATTAAGACCCAACCCTTATCAACCGCGAAAAACCTTTGATGAGCTTTCATTACAAGAACTGGCCAATTCGATCCAGCATTCAGGGGTCTTTCAACCGATCATCGTGCGGCAATCATCCGTCAAAGGCTATGAGATCATTGCGGGTGAACGCCGGTTTCGAGCGTCCAAATTAGCTGGCAAGGAAACAATCCCAGCCATCATCCGTAATTTTGATGAAGAAGCGATGATGCAAGTCGCCGTTTTAGAAAACTTGCAGCGGGAAGATTTAAATCCTTTAGAAGAAGCAGAAGCTTATGACATGCTGATGAAGAACTTGAAATTGACCCAAGCACAAGTCGCTGAACGTTTAGGGAAAAGCCGCCCGTATATCGCCAATTATTTGCGGTTACTGTCCTTGCCGAAACTCGTCAAAGAAATGGTTCAAGATGACCGTTTGTCTATGGGGCAAGCCCGGACATTATTAGGTTTGAAAAACAAAGAACAGATCTTAAAATTAGCCAATCGTTGTGTCAAAGAAAATCTGACAGTCCGCCAATTAGAACAAATGGTCGCTGAGATGAACGACACGAAAAACGAAAAGAAAAAAGTGCCGCGTCTGATTCGGGAAAAACCGTACTATTTACGAGAAAGCGAAGAACGGTTGATGGATAAATTCGGCACGAATGTCGAGATCCGCGAAAAAGAAGGCAAAGGAAAAATCGAGATCGAATACCTGTCACAAAAAGATTTAACCCGTATTTTAGATTTGTTGAACATTCAATTTGATGAAGCTTGAGGTGATAAAGATGTATGATCTTGGGGATATTGTCGAAATGAAAAAACCGCATGCCTGCAAAGCCAATCGTTGGGAAATCATCCGCATGGGGGCAGACATCAAAATAAAGTGTACGAATTGCGGCCACATCGTCATGATGACGCGCCGAGAATTTGATAAAAAGATGAAGAAAATCCTAGAAAAAAAAGAGAAAGAGTGAAGTGAAGCATGGCGTTAACTGCCGGAATCGTTGGATTGCCAAATGTGGGCAAATCTACTTTATTTAATGCAATAACCAAAGCAGGAGCAGAAGCCGCAAACTACCCGTTTGCGACGATCGATCCGAATGTAGGAATGGTGGAAGTGCCAGATTGGCGCTTACAGCGTTTAACAGAATTAGTCCGTCCGAAAAAGACGGTCCCAACCACCTTTGAATTTACGGATATTGCTGGAATCGTCCGCGGTGCCAGCAAAGGGGAGGGATTAGGTAACCAATTTTTGAGCCATATCCGCCAAGTGGATGCGATCTGTCATGTCGTTCGTTGTTTCGACGATGACAACATCACCCACGTAGAAGGCCGCGTGGACCCATTAGCTGATATCGACACCATCAATTTGGAGTTGGTTTTAGCGGATTTAGAATCCGTCAACAAGCGCTATACTCGGGTCGCAAAAATTGCCAAAACCAAAGACAAAGATGCGGTTGCGGAATTGGCCGTTCTTGATAAAATCAAACCGGTCCTAGAAGAAGGGATCTCAGCTCGTTCGATCGAATTTACAGATGAAGAACAGCGCATCGTCAAAAGTTTGTTTTTACTAACGACCAAACCAGTTTTATACGTTGCCAACGTAGCAGAAGAAGACGTGGCAGACTATGAAACCAATGATTATGTCAACAAAGTGAAGGAATTTGCAGCAAGCGAAAATGCGGAAGTGATCGTCATCAGTGCTCGTGCCGAAGAAGAGATCGCTGAGCTGGAAGAAGAAGACAAAGCAGAGTTTTTAGAAGCATTAGGAATTGAAGAATCAGGGTTGGATCAATTGATTCGTGCCGCCTATGATTTACTGGGTTTAGCAACGTACTTTACCGCTGGTGAACAAGAAGTGCGTGCGTGGACGTTCCGTAAAGGCATCAAAGCACCGCAAGCAGCGGGGATCATCCATACGGACTTTGAGCGCGGCTTTATTCGTGCGGAAACTGTTTCCTTTGAAGATCTGAACCAATACGGCACGATGCAAGCGGCCAAAGAAGCCGGTCGGGTACGTTTGGAAGGAAAAGATTATGTCGTGCAAGATGGCGACGTGATGTTGTTCCGTTTTAACGTATAAAGGGCTTTCTTCCCAGTGAATTTGTGGTAAAATGTCCATTGTGAAGAAAACGCAGAAGGGAGAATCAATTCATGGAACCAGAAACTCTGCGAAATTATGTTTCCGAAAATCGTGAATTAGAACAACAATTAACAAAACGAAACCAACAATATATATTTGATTTAAAAAAATCGCTAGAGGCAGCCAACCTTTCTGAAGAAGAAAAAACGATTGCCTTGCATGAGATGCTGCCGGTCTTAGTCAAAGAACAAAAAGGCGGCAAAACAGCCCGCCAATTATTTGGTACAGTGTCTGAACGCACCGAAGCCATCATCAACAAACCCGTTGAGCAAAAAGAATCCGGCCCTTTCTTGATGTGGTTGGATAGCACCTTGCTGATTTTAGGGATTTTTGGCTTGATGTTAGGGGTTATGGGAATCTTTACTAGAGGACAAGCACAACCTTATGGCTTATTGACCCTCTTCTTGATGGCGATGCTTGCTGGTTGGGTCTTCTACTTGATGTACAAATACATGTATCAATATGAACGCCCAGGTGCCGATAAGAGCAAACGGCCGAAGATGTGGAAGATCATTTTGATTTTAGTCGCAGCCTTCATGCTATGGATCGTTGTGATCTCGCTTTCTGCGATGATCCAACCACCATTGAATCCACAAGTGGATCCTGTGATCGAAGCCTTGATCGGGGCAGTGGCATTAGCCGCGAAGTACTACTTGAAACGCAAATACAATATCATCAGCAGTCTGTCTGTTCCTAGAGGCTGATGACTACACGTTGATCGTGCGCCTTCTTTTGTTAAAAAAGACCGTACGATCAGCGTGTTTTTTTAGAAAAAATGCCGAATTATGAGATTTGACCAAAGGTTTGAAGAGGATTATTAAGAAAGCTTTCCGAATGGTTGACTTATGAAAAAATCTTTGCTATTTTTTTTAAAATACCTAAAAACTTTAAGGAGTGGTTACAAAAATGTCCAACTGGGAAACCAAATTTGTAAAAAAAGGGTTAACGTTTGATGATGTCTTATTGATTCCGGCAGAAAGTCACGTCTTGCCAAATGACGTGGATATGAAAGTGCAGCTTGCCCCGAATATTACACTAAATATTCCAATCATAAGTGCCAGTATGGATACCGTAACTGATAGTAAAATGGCGATCTCAATGGCGCGTCAAGGCGGACTTGGCGTGATTCACAAAAACATGAGTATCGCAGCGCAAGCAGATGAAGTGCGCAAAGTAAAACGTTCTGAAAGCGGCGTGATCATCGATCCGTTTTTCTTAACACCAAGCCACTTAGTTGCTGATGCAGAACATTTGATGAGCAAGTACCGCATCAGCGGGGTACCGATCGTAGAAACAATGGAAAACCGCAAATTAGTCGGTATCATCACGAACCGCGACATGCGTTTTGTCACGGATTATACGATGCCGATCAATGATGTGATGACCAAAGACCAATTGATCACAGCACCTGTCGGTACGTCGTTGAAAGACGCTGAAAAAATCTTACAACAACACAAGATCGAAAAATTACCGATCGTTGATGAAGCAGGGATCTTAAGCGGTTTGATCACTATCAAAGATATTGAAAAAGTGATCGAATTCCCGAATGCAGCCAAAGACACGCATGGACGCCTATTAGTGGCAGCGGCAGTCGGCGTTACCAGCGATACCTTTGAGCGCGCACAAGCATTATTGGATGCAGGCGTGGACGCGATTGTTATTGATACTGCCCACGGACACAGTGCGGGTGTTTTACGCAAAATCTCTGAAATTCGTGCGCATTTCCCAGAAGCGACATTGATTGCGGGAAATGTTGCCACTGCAGAAGGCACGAAAGCATTGTATGATGCTGGTGTCGATGTCGTAAAAGTCGGGATCGGTCCAGGTTCGATCTGTACTACTCGGGTGGTAGCCGGTGTCGGAGTTCCTCAATTGACCGCGATCTATGATGCAGCCTCTGTGGCACGTCAATACGGCAAAGCAATCATTGCCGATGGTGGGATCAAATACTCTGGGGATATCGTCAAAGCTTTAGCAGCTGGCGGACATGCCGTAATGCTAGGTAGCATGTTGGCGGGAACCGATGAATCACCAGGTGAATTTGAAATCTATCAAGGCCGACGCTTCAAAACCTACCGCGGAATGGGTTCATTGGGGGCAATGGAAAAAGGCTCCAGCGACCGTTACTTCCAAGGTGGCGTAAACGAAGCCAACAAATTGGTTCCAGAAGGCATCGAAGGGCGTGTCGCTTATAAAGGCAGCGTTTCTGATATCATCTTCCAAATGATCGGCGGCTTGAAATCAGGGATGGGTTATGTCGGTGCTGGCAATCTACAGCAATTACGTGATGAAGCACAATTCATCCAAATGAGCGGCAACGGACTAAAAGAATCACATCCCCACGATGTTCAAATCACGAAAGAAGCACCAAACTACTCTGTAAAATCATAAAATGTTTCACGTGAAAACCAACGCCCCCTCTGTTCAAAAGTGGACAGGGGGGATTATTTGTTCAAAAAAGGACGTCACTCTCAGCTATCTAGGCAAGAGTGGCGTCCTTTTCTTTAAAATCGCTGCTGGATGATCAGCAAATCGCTTTAGCAGCAGCTTATTCGTTTGATTTCAACGCATCGATCATGTTGACATGAGTCAGTTTCACATGGGTGACGTACATCACGATGATCGTAAAGAGAATCGTCATGCCGCCGGCTAAAGCATAGGCCGGCCAATTGATCACTAATGGAAAGACCATGTTTTCCATCGAAGCTTGGATCAAAATAAAGTCAGTCAAGAAGTAACCTACTACGTAGCCTGCGAGAATCCCAAATAACGTAAAGACGATATTTTCCCGTACGATGTACATGGTGACTTCTTTATTGTAAAACCCTAATACTTTAATAGTAGAAAGCTCGCGAATCCGCTCGGAAACATTGATGTTGGTCAAGTTATACAAGACGACAAAGGCTAATGCCCCTGATAGTACAACTAAGATCAAGACAATGGAGTTCAAGTTGCCCATCGAATCATCCTGCATTTTGATCTGAGTGGAAAGGAACGTCGTGTTTTTGACTTTGTCGGTATCTAACAAGGCTGTTGATAAAGCTTCCTCTTGTTTTTTCGTCATCGTCTTGCTTTTGACTAAGAACGCATTCGGTTCAAAGGCACTGTCGGTGATTTCTTCGTAAAGAGTCGGTGACAGATACAGAGAATTGCCTAAATAGTTTTCTGCGATGCCGCTGATAGGTACTTCAAAAGCTTCTTGATCGCTAGTATAGAAGGTCAATGTATCCCCAACCTGCAGATCATACAATTCTGCGTATTTCATAGTCAGTACGGCGCCTTCTGTTAATGGCAGCTTCTGCCCTTCCGTCGTTTTCAAATGGACATAGTCGGTAAAAGCTTCTTGATCTGCCGGAACCATCAAGGTCAAACTTTGTTTTCCTTGGTTAGCTGGTCGAATCTCGATCGTTTCATTGTAGACTAGCATCGAATGGGTCACAAGAGGATCGTCTGTTAAAACCGTTTCAGCGGCAGCAACGGTTTCTTCCTTCGCATCATTTAAGGTCACGACGGCTTGATAATCCGTAATGGGCCCAAATTGTTTCGCAGTCACAGCACTTAAGGAATCTTTCAACCCAACGCCTGCCACCATCAGTCCTGTACAGCCGGCGATGCCAATGATTGCCATGATCATTCGCGATTTGTAGCGGAAGATGTTACGGAAGCTGACTTTTTGATTGAAGCTTAAACGTGACCATAAGGGGGTAATGGCCTCTAATAAAATTCGTTTCCCAGGTTTTGGCGCGCGAACTTGCAGTAGCTGGGCAGGTTTTTCCCGCAATTCTTTGATCAAAACAAAGAGGCAAGCACCGAGCGTCGCCAGTAAAAAGGCGATCGCGGCCAAAATAATTGGCGACCAGACATAATAGACGCGAATCCCGTCTAAAAGATACCGTTCGCTGGATAGAAAATAAATCAAACGTGGCAACAGTTCCGTCCCTAATACGGCACCACTGATAATGCCAATGGCCGAAGACAGGAGGGCATAAATCAAATATTTAAGGGAGATCTCGACTTTGCCATAGCCCATCGCTTTTAAGGTACCGATCTCTTTGCGGTTTTCTTCTACCATCCGCGTCAGTGTCGTAAAGGTGATCAACGCAGCGATAAAGAAGAAGAAGACAGGAAACACATTGGCGATCGCTGCGATGCGATCAGACAGCCCGCCATATTCTTGGAAACCAGGGTTGTCTTTGCGTTGGTTGTAAAGATACGTAGGTTCTGCCAAGTCTTCGATCTCTGTACGTTTTTCTGCCAGTGTTTGTTGGGCATCGGTTAGTTCTTGTTGCTGTTCCTCTAATTGGGTTTGCTGCCGAGTCAACTCTTCTTCCCCAGCGGTCAATTGGCCTTCGAGGGCTGCTTGTTGTACGGGCGGCAGCTGTGCCAGGGCGGCTTGCTGTTGTTCTAGTTCCGCTTTGGCCTGATCCAGTTGGGCTTGTCCATCAGCTAACTGTTTTTGTCCATCGCGGACTTCTTTTTCTGCAGGCGCTAATTCATCAAAAGCATCTTGCTGAATTTCTGCTAAGCGTTCTTTAGGGCGATCCGCAAACAGTTCCTCAATCGTTTCTTGATGGGCTGCCATCTTGTCGGTATACGCATCGGAGTATGTTTCAAGGCCTGCGACATCATCAAAGGCGAGATAAAGGATCGATTTGACCTCCATCTTGAACTGTTCTTCCGGTACATAAGCAAAATACGTCACGACACCGCTGCCGACATTCGCATAGCCACGTTCGGCAGCACTGATATAAATGGGAGAGGTGGCGAACCCAACGATCGTATAGTCTTTGTCCGACAGATTATCGGCATCATCGATCGTAAAAGTATCCCCTATTTGCCAGCCATAATTTTTTGCTTCGGTGTCCAGCACGATTTCATCGGCTTTTTCTGGCAGTCGGCCGTCCTTCACCAGTAGCTGGTTGAGTTCCTGCGAGGGATCATAAGAGGTCACTTGCACGACTTCATCTGAATTGGCAGCGTAATAAAATTGATAGGCGGCTTCTGTGTGCGCACCGCTTTTTTCCGCCGCATCAATGTCGTCCTCCGTCAATCCCAGCGTGGAAGTGACTTGCAGATCTGCTAAATGCTGACCGTTGACATATTCACTCGCGGAATGGTTCAGGATCGGTCCCGTCGCTTTGACACCGACAAAGAGAAACGTTCCTAAAAAAATGATCAAGGTGATTGCGATAAAGCGGCCTTTTGATTGGCGAATCTCCCGCAAACTTGCTTTAAGATAGGTTTTATTTTTCATCAGATCCTCCTACCAAACGATTTCATCGATCGAGATTGGATGAGGATTCTCTTCAATGGAACGGACAGTGGCATCGTTGATATGGATCACTCGATCGGCGATCGGGGCAATGGCGCTGTTATGGGTAATGATCAACACCGTATTGCCGTTTTTCCGACTGGCGTTTTGCAAAAGCTTCAACACTTGTTTACCTGTTTCAAAATCCAGCGCACCGGTTGGTTCATCGCATAATAGCAATTTCGGGTTTTTGGCTAACGCCCGAGCGATCGATACCCGCTGCTGTTCCCCACCAGAGAGCTGCGAAGGAAAGTTGTTTTTACGGTTTTCTAACCCGACTTGTGCTAAGACTTCATCAGGATCGAGTGCATTCGGTGAGACTTCTGTTGCCAATTCAATGTTTTCTTTCGCTGTCAGGTTCGGCACCAAATTATAAAACTGGAAGACGAACCCGACGTCTTTGCGGCGGTATTCCGTCAGCTGTTTGTCGTTAAACTTCGCGATATCGACATTGTCGATAATGATTTGTCCTTCATCTGGCGAATCCATCCCACCTAAAATATTCAAAACGGTCGATTTTCCTGCACCACTGGGGCCAAGGATCACCACTAATTCGCCTTCTTCAATGGCAAAGGAAAGATCGTTGTTGGCAGTGATGGTGGTTTCGCCCATCTGATAGCGTTTATATTCATTCTTTACTTCAACATAACTCATTAATAAAGCCTCCATTTTTTAAACACGTGTTGATTTAATCACATGGTGTTAGTATACTAAGAAAGAAAAGTAAGAGCAATCCTCAATGCTTACGTATTTGTCATTAAATAGACAAATATTGATCAAATGGACAGAGAAAAGGGGAAACGATATGGTGGGGACTGTGGGGAATCGTCGAACGATCTACTCGAAAAAAGTGATCCGACGCGCCTTTCAGGAGTTATTGTTGGAAAAAGAGTACCGCAAAATCACGATCAAAGAGATTGCGGAACGAGCCGATATCAACCGAGGAACATTTTATAAATATTATAAGGATACGGCCGCTTTGTTGGAGGAGATCGAAGGAGAGCTTGTTGAGCAGATCGCATCGAACTTGCAGCAGGAAAATTTGTCATTGGATCTTTGGTTGGAAAAGCTGTTGACGATTTTGTATGAGAATCCTAGTACGACCCATTTGATTTTGTTGAACAACAGCCATTTGCTGAATCTTTTATTGTCAGAGATCAAACCGGAGACCTTGAAACGGTTTGCCCAATACTTTCAAGATGCTTCCGAGGAAGAATTGGAACTGTGTCTTAGCTTTTTTGTCTGCGGGTCTATCGGGTTGATCGAACGCTGGCTCAAAGATTTCTCAACGATGCCGCCAAAAGCTGTCGCTGAACTGTTGATCCAAATTTTTGTGACTAATGTATATGAGGATAAGAAGGGCTAAAAAAAGAGGGAACGATCCAATAACCAAAAAGGAACGCAGCAAGAGACAATTTGCTGCGTTCCTTTTTTTATTTAGTCAACGAGGCGCTCGTCGTTCATCCCAAAGTATTGATGCAATGGTTTTTGCCGTGCTTCTAATAATTGATCGACAGTCACGAATTCGTAGCCTTCGTTTTTGAGCATTTTAATGACTCCCGGTACGGCTTTCACAGATTTCGGGTGAATATCATGGATCAAGATCATGGCACCATTAAAGACATTTTGTTGCACCAAGGCATTGATCTTCTTCGGATCCTTCAATTTCCAGTCTTGAGAATCGATGTCCCATTGAATGATCGGCATGCCAATGGTTTCTGCGCTTTGTTTGTCGATAGCGCCATAAGGGGGCCGTAAATTTCTAGGTAGTAAACCCGTCGCATTATAAATGGCTTTGTTGGTTTTTGTGACTTCTGCCTGCAAATCTTCCGCTGAAAGAGTATTCAGCTGCGGATGAGAGTAAGAATGACTGGCGATCTCGTGTCCAGCTTCTTGGACTTTTTTAGCAGCTTGCGGATATTGCTCTACCATTTGTCCCAGCATAAAGAAGGTCGCTTTAACGTCATTTTCTTGTAAGATGTTCAACAGATCCATGGTGGAGGTACTGTTGGGTCCATCATCAAAGGTCAATGCCACGTATTTTTTATTGGGGTCTAAACTTGGCAAGGCATTGTTGAGTTGGTCAGCAGCCACGAGATCAGGATCAATGAATGGGGCGATCTCGCTATAAGGCAGGGTGATTTCCGTCGCTCCCGTCTGATTTTTTGGCAATTCGATGGTCAGCTTCTCTGGATCGTAAGTAAATTTCGAATCGAAGGTGATCCGCTCCATGGCCAAGACGGCGTCGATGATTTTGGCGGGTTCTTTGGCTTGATCCAGCAGTTTCTGCTGAATGACTTGTTGAATACCTAATAAGCTGCCTTCATCAGGAACCAGTTCTTTCAAAGACAATTCGGTTTGCGTCTTCTCTGATACGAAGATCGGTGCATCCGTTAGGCTGTCCGCATCTTCAAAACGTCCGGTTTCTCGATTCCACACATAGCTGTCGGCTTTCAATGAATAAGTAGACACCTTTGAAGCCGCTGCTTGTGCTTGGATGCGGGCAACGGTGACGACTTCTTTATTCGTTTGTTTTTTACGCAAGTGATCAGCGGCTTGTGTCAACCGTTCTTTGATATCTTTGATGGGAAACGTATCAAGGTCTTGCGGGCGGTAGATCAATTCTTTGGTTGCGCCTTTGGAGAGCACTTCAGGCGTTGTTTTTAACCCATTTTGACTTTGTTCTGCTTGGATTGATGCCAGTAATTTCTCCGCAGCCGCCTCATATTTTTCTTGGGCTGCGACTTCTTGCTGGTGTAACGTGTAAAGGACTGAGCCAGCCGTCGCGATCAAAACGATCAATAATAAGGCGAATAAGGAAAAAATTGCTTTTCGATACGGCTTCTTTCTCGAGGGTGGTCCTTTCGGTCTTTCTTCAGCTGACGCTGTTCGTTTTTGATTATTGTTTGGTTTCTTGTGCAAGTCACTCCGACGGGCATAGGTCTTTCGTTCGGGCATTGGTGAAGCTCCCTTCATTCCATCCTAAATTATGCCCACGTTACCATAAGTCACAGGTACTTTCAACGATCATGCCCGGTTTCTGATAGAGACTTAAAAAGATGAAGGGATTTTTCTAATTATTCATTTAAAAATTACAGCCTTGTTGCGTTGTTTCTCTTGCAAGAAATGATCAAGGGCGTTAGGGGGTCTTTTGCAACCACTATCTATTAGGTGAACTAGAAAACCCCTTCGTAACAGATCACGTGGAGTGACTGTTACGAAGGGGGTGCAATTAAGGGTACTAAGGCTTAGGCTTTTTCGATTTTTGTCAGTCCGCCCATGTAAGGAACCAGAACTTCTGGTACCGTTACACTGCCGTCTTCGTTTTGATAATTTTCAAGCACTGCGGCTACCGTCCGACCGACAGCCAGACCAGAACCATTTAGTGTATGCATGTAGTGAATCTTGCCCTCTTGATCGCGGTAACGGATCATGGCACGGCGTGCTTGGAAATCTTCACAGTTTGAGCAAGAGCTGATCTCACGATACATTTCCTGAGCAGGGATCCATACCTCTAAATCATAGGTCTTCGCCGCAGAAAAGCCCATATCTCCTGTACACAAGCTAAGCACTCGGTAAGGTAAGTTGAGTTTTTGCAAAATATCTTCGGCGTTAGCCGTCATCTTTTCTAATTCTTCATAAGAATGGTCAGCATCACTGAATTTCACCATTTCAACTTTATTGAATTGGTGCAGACGAATCAAGCCGCGGGTATCACGACCAGCGCTGCCAGCTTCTGAACGAAATGATGGGCTCAAGGCAGTGAAGTAGGCAGGGAGCTGTTCTTGTTCTAAGATCTCCCCTTGATAGTAATTGGTCAAAGGTACTTCAGCAGTTGGAATCAAAGTCAAATCCGTATCTGCCAATTGGAAAACATCTTCTTTGAACTTTGGAAATTGCCCCGTGCCAAACATTGCTTGGCTATTGACGATATAAGGGGTGATCATCTCGGTATAGCCATGCTCATAGACATGCTGATCCAGCATGAAGTTGTATAAGGCACGTTCCAAACGAGCACCTAAGCCTTTGTAGTAAACAAAGCGGCTGCCAGAAACTTTGGCACCCCGCTCAAAGTCGAGGATCCCCAAGTCTTCTGCGATCTCCCAATGGGGTTTTGGTTCAAAGTCAAAGATTTTTGGTTCTGCCCAGCGGCGGATTTCTACATTGTCGTCTTCATCCTTGCCCACTGGAACAGAATCATTTGGCAAATTCGGCAATGTCGTGGCGATCTCTTTGATGTCTTCATCAATTTGAGCGATCTCTTCATCCAATTGCTTGATTTGGCTGCCGACTTCTTTCATTTGGGCAATTTTATCAGCCGCGTCTTCTTTCGCCCGTTTCAAGGCAGCGATCTCACTAGAAACATCGTTGCGCAATTTCTTGCGTTCTTCCGTTTGGACTAAGAGTTCTCTGCGACGTTCGTCAAGCGTTAAAAAGCGGTCCAATACTTCTTTTTGCACGCCTCGTGTTGCGAGTTTGCTTTGTACTTCAGCAAAATTTTGGCGAATCATTTTTACATCTAACATAGTGATACATCCTCCTTTGATTTTTCCATAGAAAAAAGGCCATTCCGATCCCGTGTTGCTTGGGACGAAATGACCATTCGCGGTGCCACCCAAGTTCAGCTTGCGCTGCCCTTGCTGCTCGTATCGTGAGCCAACGATTTTTCTTTCGAAAAATACACGTTAAAGAACTGGATTCTATTTTTTCCAACACTGATTTTCACCAACCATCAGCTCTCTTTACTAGATGAAAAAAATATACTAGGTTCTGTGCCTTGATTATTTTCTTTAGCATACCCAAAAAATGTTGGGGCGTCAACCATAGGTTTATGTGTTGGACAAATTGTTGCGCTTCAACGGGAGATGAATAATAAAGGATGTCCATTCTGGCGTTGATTTGGCATAGATATAGCCGCCATGTAAGGCGACGATGCTTTGAGCGATCGCTAGACCTAAGCCAGTTCCTCCTGTTTCTTGAGAGCGGGATTCTTCCACTCGGTAGAAACGGTCGAATAGAGAATCAAGGGCTTGCTTAGGGATCATCTGCCCATTGTTTTTGACGGTTAAGATCGCTTCGGTTCCGACTTTCTCGACCTCCATGCGGATCTTATCGGCGCCTTTGCCGTATTTCAAGGCATTTGACAGCAGGTTGTTGAAAACTCGCACCAGTTTTTCGGTATCACCATCCATTTCGATATGCTCTGGACGGGTGTAAGTCTCGATCTTGATGCCTTTTCGGCTAGCTTCTAATTCAAAGTCCGCCGCCAATTGTTCAACCAGCTGGGCCATATCGAATTCCATCACATTAATGGGCACGCTAGGCTGACGCACTTTCGTGTATTCAAACAAATCATCGACGAGGGATTTCATTTGTTTGGCTTTGACATACGCCGTATGAGTATATTTCAGCAATTCTTCTTCCGAATGGTATTGTCGATCTTCGATTAGACCTAAGTAGCCGATGATCGAAGTCAATGGTGTCCGAATGTCATGACTGACATTGGTGATCAGCTCATCTTTGGATTGCTCGATCCGCCGTTCATCTTCGATCGCCGCCACCGTACTGTCGACTAAGCCATTGATATTAGAAACGATCCGACTTAAATCGCCCCGTAACTCGAAGGGGATGCGATGATCGTAGTTGCCTTCTGCGATAAAGTGCAGCTCGCTGATAATGTGACGTAGCTGCATTTGATGGTAACGACGAATCAAACGCCAATATAAGACGATCACATCTAATAGGAAGAACATCGGTAGAATGAAGTTACGACCACTGCGGAAGATATCTGTGTTGAAGGCAGCCGTGAACGCATTCTTTGATTCATAGATCGCTTCGACTAAAACCGGTGAGTTTTCTCGTATTGAGGTCAAGATGACCAAAATAGCGACATTTAATAGAAGTAAAAGAACAATTGTTACAATTCCTTCAGCAAATAACTCACTGATTTCCTTTGAGGTCAACGTGATCCGTTTCTTTTTTTCGATTGGTGTGTTGCGCTTTTTTTCAGTTGGTTTACTTCGCATCTATTTTGTAGCCGACCCCCCATACTGTTTGGATGACTTTTTCACCATCCGTGGCTTCTTCGATCTTATCTCGCAAGTGACTGACATGGACCATCACTGTTTTGGCAGAAACGACACTTTCTTGTTTCCAAACTCGTTCAAAAATCTCATCGGCGCTAAAGACACGGTTGGGATGCGATGCCAATAAGTAGAGGATGCCAAATTCTAATGCGGTCAATTGGATCTCATTGCCATCCACCGTTTTTACTTCATGGGAATCGCGGTTGATGATAAGGGAGCTTACTTCCAGAATCTCTGGTTGATTTGAAGCAGCCTGCATCTTGGTTCTTCTCAATAACGATTTTACCCGTGCCATGACTTCTAATGGATTGAAAGGTTTGGTGACATAATCATCAGCACCGGCGACCAATCCACGAATCTTATCCATATCGGTTGTTTTAGCGGTCAACATAATAATGGGGATTTGGGATTCTTTTCTCAATTCTTTGACGACTTGCATGCCGTCCATTTCAGGCATCATGATATCTAAGATCAATAGCTCGATATCAGAAGTAGTGCGGATCTTGGTCAGTGCTTCTTTTCCATCATATGCTTTGACCGATTCATAGCCTTCATTGTGTAAGTAAATGCTTAATAGTTCTACGATCTCTTTGTCATCATCTGCTACAAGTATTTTCATACTGGGTCCTCCTAGGAACAATATTCTTTTCTCCATTTTAGCAAATAATCCACAAAATAGATAAAATCATACTTAAATTTATAAGAATGATAGGAATTAAGAAATCACAAAAAGGAAAAAGACGAACGATAGGCTAATAATAACGCAAAAAGTCCTTAAAAAAGGCGGAAATCACGGACTAAAAATCACGAATCATCTTTGGAAACGGAGTAACTAGAAACGTTGGTCTATCAATCATTTTATGGTTGACGAATAGCACAAGTCTTGGTATATTATTACATGTGCCAAATGACTAAATGAATTCCTAAAAAGAATTGAA